>Ga0099824_1002898_pt1 | contig 25100 bp, 15 predicted proteins | sample SiratrowhiteBW_FD_76837 | JGI IMG/M metagenome (GOLD analysis project Ga0099824, IMG submission 76837) | Root nodule microbial communities of legume samples collected from California, USA - Siratro white BW | ecosystem: Host-associated > Plants > Roots > Nodule | place: USA: California...
ATAAATATATATAAATATATATATATATATATATATATATATATATATATATATATATATATATATATATATATATATATATATATATATATATATAAGTAAAATATTAATCAGAGGGTAAGTGTAAATTTTATATTAAAACAAAAGTTGCAAAAAAGGTTTAAAAATGGTGTGGCACAATGAAAGACTTAAAAGAACAACCCTTTCAAAGTGATAAATTGACTTATGGACTTATTGAACAAAAAATGTTTGATAAAATTTATATCTTTTACAAAAAAACATATATTATCATGTAATTGTAATTTTAATTTTTTTAAGAAATAACAATTTTTTTATTATACTTTTTTATATTTCTATTTCATTTTAAAAAGTTGTACACAATTTTTATCAAGATAAGTTATTTTATTTAAATTAGTTGATTTAATAAATATTAATCAACTTTAATTTCTATTGATTTTAAAAATTATTTTTTTATTTCTCAATTCAAGTTGTTATTACATTTACAATTTTATATGCGTAATTAGAAATAATAATACATAAAAATAAAATAGAAAATAATATAAAATTATTAGAAATAATAATAATAATAACAATTAATTAAACAAGCTACAAGTTGTAAACTTTAAAATTAGGCAAATTAATTTTAAGATAGCCATTTGCCTACTAACATGTTACTATTATGTGTTTTCTTTTATATATGTTTGACTTAAAAATATGTTTATGATCTTGTAGAGTTATTTTTTGTTGGTTTTATTAATTTTATTAAATTTTTTTATAGATCTCTTATTTGTTCGATTAAGCTTTCATCATTATTTTTTCTTTGTGGATGAGAGATTGACAAAATTTACTACATTTTAACATATTATTATTATTATGAATATTATTTTGCATGTTATTAAGGATTGTGTTTGGACTACAAATAATATTTTCAAAAAACATATTTTTAACTAAACTTTAAAATTTTTCTATTTTGAAACAATTTGATTTTAGCATTAGAAATAAAAAGGCCTTTCTCTTATGCAAGTTTTTTTGGCACTTTATTGAATCTGGTTAGATTGAAGTCATTATTGATGGAGTTGCTAGAAATATTTTTAGTTTTGTAAATTCCAAAAGTATTTTTGAAGAAAATCATAATAGATATGTAATATTTTTTCTATTTTGGTGAGTATTAAACATATTTTTTATGATGAGGTCATGTCATTTTTACTATTAAATATGCTTAAAAGTTTTAAAAACTTTTGTTAATATATGACTATTTGATGCTTTATCAAATATCTAGTTTTACTCATTAGTTTAATTTTTAAAAGTAGATAATCTATATGTAAATTTGTATGATATGAAGTTTAAAATAAAATAAGATTGAGTTTCATTGATATTTTATTTTATATAAATATATTAGATCGATTTTTTTTATAATAGATTTTAACTTCAATATTTTTTTTTCTTTTTTATTATTTGTTTTTTTTACGTGATTTTGAATATCAGCCTAACGAACTGAGATGTTAGATGTTACTATCTATAGTGATGTGTAAAGTCGAGTTTTTTTTTATTATTAAAAGAAATTATAAATTATAGTTAAAAACTTTTAAAATAATTTATTTGAATATAACTTATTAAATTTTTTTATATTAATTAAATCAGCTTATAAATTAATAATTAATAATTAATGATGAATAATTTTTTCAGAGGAATCTAATATATTTTTTATCAATTAATATAATTTTTGAGTTTTTAAATTTTAGGAAACAGTAAACATACGAGGTTATAGATGAATTAAAATATACAATTCTATATTTTAATTTACTTTTAAGATTTTATCCCATTTAAAACACTTTATAAGAACATACTATGAGTAATTTGTACTATTATCCCGGTTTTATTCATAAGAAAAAATTCAAGACATTTAATATTTCTTATGTTATTTTTTTTTAAATTTTTTAAATTTTGTTTTTAAATTTCATTATCATAAAATAAAAAATACGTACCATGATAATGTAACCAAAGACAAGACGTCTGTCAACGTTGGAGTCCAATTTAAAAAAGAAAACATTTAATAAAGTAAATGTAGAAAAACAAATTCATATACATTTGAGAGCAAACAAAGTATATTTTTTACATATAAAAGAGAATGATATAGTATATTTAAGTGTGTGTGTATATATATAGTAATTTTAATTTTTTTAAGTGATTACAACTAACATTTTAATGTGATAATTATAATTTTATTTCAATATTATACAGAATAAATATTTATGTTAATCTAAATTATTTTATTATTAGTCATAAACTAAGTATAACTATTAGTAATTACATGTTAAACGAGAAAACAACTCAGTACCTTAATTATTTATACACAGCATGCATTGTTATATGCTTTTCTAGAACAAATATAATGATGATTTGTTTAAATAAGTAATAACTAAAAAAAAAAAATTAGTAAAACTGATATATTAAAATAAGACGGAGACAAGAGTACAATGTTGTTTCGAAACAATAAATGAATTACTGAAATAATCATAATGGCAATAAATAATAGTTATAGTGGTAATAAATGAAGAAAAAAATCATAATTAGTAAATAGTAATTAGGATCATTGATGATAATAATTAAAATCATTAATGATTTTTCTTAGCAATAAATTTATATACCATTTATTTACTCCATTTCATTTATTATTTATGAATATAGAAACCTTCACACCGTTTCTTGACAGTAAACTGAAAACTCCATAAATGAACACGAAGCATCTGGTAGTGGGGTTTTCCATTGACCATTGCAAGGCACCATAGCCAAGCTTGCTGAGCTGCAATACTGGTTTCGTGTACAACGTCAACAGAAAAGACAAAAAGGAAATTAAACAATAGATAAAATAATATTTAGGAGTAAATGATGCATTTATAAATTATTAATTACTTATTATTATTATTTTTAATATAAAAGTGCACAGGGGTGTGTGTATTATATAATAAGAGGAACTTTTTATATGGTTGCAGGATCCACACACACATACATAGCACCCAATCACAACTCACCACCTTCATCCACTGCATTTTGGTTCTCTCCCCTTGTTGGGTGCTTCCTCTTTCAGGAGAGAGTGCCAAAGTTTGTTAAGATTCATTCTTTCAAGCTTCTTCACTTTGCTTTTTCGGCTTCCATATAATTTCCCTCTTTTCCATTTGGGGGGCTCCTATTCCTTTTTTGTGCCAAGTTTCTTTTCAATATTTCTTTCTCTTTTCTTTGTTGCTCAGCATCAAGGAAAAGGTTTTTTTTTTTAAGGAAAAAAAACATTTTTGTTTTGTGATTTTTTTTTTTTTAACAAGCTTTTCTTCTTTTTCTTCCACCAGCCTCTTCCCTCATAAATTCAGAGTCTTTCTGCTCTTTCCTAATTGGGTTTGTACATTCATTGTCTGAGGCTACACCCCTTTTGCTGTTCCTTGGCTTCTAATTGCTTTCCCAAATGGGGTAAACTCAATTGAAGTGCAGAAAGAGTTGTCAGATTTTTCCTCTCTGAAAGTTGTCATTTTTATTTTGTTGGGATTTGTTTTTTGGCTGGAATTTTGCTCTGTCTCAGTTCCAGTTTTTGGTATCAGGGAGGGAAGTTCATTGGGTTTAGATCTCATCACAAGATTTTTCTAGGGTTTTCCTTTGGACCAATTAGGTAATAATCTTGAACCTCAATTTGGAGCATTCCCTTTGATTTTTTTAAAGAAGTGGGTCTTTTGTAGATTCCTGAAGAGCACACCTCCTTTCCTACACATAAAAAAGGCTATTCTGATTCCTTTCAGAAAATGCTAGTTGATTTATCCTTGATTGTGTTGTGGTAAAACCTCCACCTCTGCTTCTCACATATCTCCCTCTCTCTCCTGTTCTGAATCAACCCTGCTTCCCATAAAGTTCTGTAATCTTCTTTCAAGTAAAATCCACAAACACACATACACACACCAAACCAAAAAAACCATCTTGAATTGCCTCAAACCTTGTTCTTGATGCTCCCCTAGTTTGCTTGTTTCCTTGTGTTGTGACTCTGGTCTCATGAAGTGGGAAATGGAGATCCTCCCTCTTGCCCCACCTTACATGTACCACTCCAATTGGCTTTTGGATGATAACAGGAGCAACACCAAATGGACCCCTGCAGAGAACAAGCTGTTTGAGAATGCTCTTGCAGTGTATGATAAGGACACCCCGGATCGGTGGCACAAGGTGGCTCAGATGATACCAGGAAAGACAGTCATGGATGTGGTGAAGCAGTACAAGGAATTGGAAGCAGATGTTTGTAACATAGAAGCTGGCCTGATCCCGATTCCAGGCTACAATACCACCACCTCACCCTTCACCCTAGACTGGGTGAACACTCCTGGATACGATGGCTTCAAGGGTCTCACTGCTAAGAGATCCTCCTCTGGCAGACCTCCTGAGCAGGAAAGGAAAAAGGGTGTGCCATGGACTGAAGAGGAACACAAGTGAGTCATCTTCTTGCTTATTCTTTATCACTGTTGCTTCTAAATTTTATTTCCATGTATGTGTGTGGAATACCACATGAAGATATTACTATTTGGTTCTTGAAAATGGGAATTTGTTTGAAAAGGAAAATGATGTGGTTGAGTTTATGATTTGTTATCAGGAGTTGGATATTTCTTATTTGTGTTAAGGTCTTTATAGCCTTCTATGTGGGTGGTTAGTAGGTAAAATAAATAAATTCATGTGCTGTTTATATCAGATGTGGGGTGTCAACTTGGAACTTGATTATGCTTTGTGCTAATTCTCCACAGATTGTTTCTACTGGGGCTGAAGAAGTATGGCAAAGGTGATTGGAGAAACATTTCACGCAATTTTGTGATTACTAGAACGCCAACTCAAGTTGCTAGTCATGCGCAGAAGTATTTCATCAGGCAACTTTCAGGAGGCAAGGACAAGAGGAGGGCAAGCATCCATGACATAACAACAGTGAATCTAACAGAAACTTCCAGAACTTCTTCAGAAGACAGCAAAAGATCCACTTCACCACAGCAGTCTGTGATGCTCTCACACCAGCAGCAGCCAATTTCCAGTGCTGCCTCATCAGGAGTGAATTTCCAATGGAGGAATCAGTCAAATGCAGGAGTGGCTATGCCTCTCAATCCTGCACATGAACAAGTGTTGGTGCCCCCTTATGGCCTTAACCAATATGGGTTTAAGGTGCAGGGCCAAAGTCTGCACAGAAATCCTCTCCATGAGTCTTCTTACTTAGGACCTCAGACACCAAACATGGTTTTCCAAATGCAGCCCTCCCAACACTATTCCCATGCATGATGTGGTGGTGGTGGTTGTGTTGAATTATTTATGGCTAGAAACAGTGTCTTTTGCTCAGTGCACTCACTAGTACAGTGTGTGTGCCTTTTACCATGTTTTATGTGAATACCTTACATTAGACTATTAGTTAGTTATTGCCTTCTTGGTATATGAACTTGAAGGAAGGTGTTGAAATTTGTTTCTTCATCAACCTTACATTTGTGAAAGGTGAGAGCTGCTAGGCAAAAAGAAGTACCAAACTTTGGATTTTCGTTTAAGAATATTGGATTTGAAGCTAAGTTTAGAATGAAATGTTAACTTTAAAGAGAAAGGGTCCCTTGTACTATGGCAAGCATTTATGTGAGAGAAGGGTGGTACTGTTTGTGGAAAACATGTGGATTAATTAGTTGTTTAATTAGAATAAACAGAGACATATGGTACAAGTGTGATTCATGTCGGATTAGATGGGTAATATATTCTTAACAAAGAATTTGGTCATGCACGATGTTGAGGGCACTGTTTGTGCACTGTTCACTGAGTAAATCCAAAGAAAGCATCATAATCATTGTGATTCTATGTGTACGGAGCCATTCTGTTTAACATAATTTTAAATACTTCACTGTTCTCCAAATCTTGCCTCAAATCGTTGATGCCATTTATGGAGACAACCTGAGCCTTTTTTATTTGCCAAAAACAAATTTTTAACAGATGCATATAGTGTATAGCATCAACCATATTATATTATGATGCTTTAGTTTCTCATTGGATTACTCTTAGGTGGGCAAAATTTGATTAAATTTATAGGTATGTCACTATTATATATCCTTAATAATTTGAGTAAATTACACTCATCTTACTTCTGTAAGGAAGTGTCTACATTATAGATTGACTATCACAAGTGGCTAATTTTGAATATTTTGTTATTGACATTGGGATTTTAAAAGTATGAAACATCCTTTTTATCAACCATAGAACTTTAACCAAAATTATTATTTTTATCTTATAAAGTTTCTCGTATTAATACAGGGTAAACCTCGTTGTCAATGATATTCTTAACAATATACAAAAATAATATCTCTAAGTATATAATGACATGGTTGAAAACATCTTTACAATTTTTTCTGAAAATAAATCATTCATAAAACTGGTAAATATTTCATGATGACATTCTAAATAAAACTTCTTAAAAAAGTGACTTATTTCATTGACTTTATGGTAGTTTTATTTAAGTTTAATAAATGATTTAACAGTACGCATTTACTCATTTATTATATACACACAAAAGGCTTCTGGATTCTATTTCTGCAGAGAAAATTCATTGACCACATATTTCATTTCTTTGAGAATGAGAATCAAGAATCTTGCCATACTCATTCTTTTCCCTTCCTCAAAGAGTGCTTTACGGAGATAATGATAATAATAAATAAATAAATATCAATGATAAGTAAACATTGTGGCAGATAATCTTTGACATGAAATGACTAAAGAAGTTGCTGATACAGTGTGCTGTGGCTACCTTCTAATTAAGTTAAGTCTAGATTTTAATATAAACTATTTTTGAGGGTCTATTAGCACTTATTCTACTTGATTAACATTGAAAAGTGCAGATGATTCCAATATGTGTGCTCAATTGTACAAAGACACGCCTACAAACTTTCCTTGGAAGGAGAATCTACAAATAAATTAATAACACAATTGATTCACAACAACCAAGTAAAGAGAAAGGTGCAATAATTGAAATAGAAGCTGCTATGTGCATTTGATTAGAGATGCAAATCATCACTATAAGCTTTTTCTTCTTTGCAATAAGGTCATTTTGACCACATCTACTCCACTTTCTACAAGCCTGGCTTTGGGAAATAGGATATGCCAAGACAAATTCCTTGCGCACAATTCCACTGTTTCTTTGTTTTGGACCAATCTCATATATATATTTTTCTTTTCATGGAGGTGTAAGCATATATGCTTCAATTTGTGCATAATGCAAAAGTCATGCAGGTGTGGACAAGTTTATTGGGCTGCAAAGTGTTTCGTCTGTTAATGACAAAGTGCTTCCTTCTCATAAAGGGGTGAATGATTGAATGTTGAACATAGCAATGGTGGTCTTCAGAGTACATTTTATAGGCCAAGTTCATTTTTTTATAAAGTTGACAGATGAATCTGAGAAGCATACATTTATGTCAGAATGAAAATTAAATTAGATGGTCAAACTGAAATCTGATTAAATCTTACAGTACAAAATAATACAAATTTAGAAAAAGTGCAAGTTAAATATGACATTCAAAGAAGTTAGTGTTACAAAAGCTTTTAAAAATATGGTGTAAGTTGATATAAATTTATGATTTTTTTTCTTTTTTTGGTACCAAGTATTTATAGAAAAGTTTTAGTTTTATGATGTTTTCCATAAAAATGAGAGGGGTGAAATTATGGAATCACATGAAGAGTCATGGAATACAATTCCACATGTAATTCTACCTGCATTAGCCAAAACTTTCTTTTGACGAAAAAATGTGTCCCTTTATGAAAAGTAGTACTTTCACTTTTTTTGTTAACTTTATTGTCAATTATTCATAGAAATTCCAAAATTATTGATGCATTTTAAAACGACCCTTGTAACTTGTCCAAGGATATGTATAAAATCTGCAACTCAAGTCTAATAAAAACAACCATACCATGCATGAAGGTGTAAGCCTAAATGGTCCTGCTACTTGGTTTTGCTACAGTATGTGACAGGACTAACCACCATCCTTTACAAAAGGAAAACTTCCTTTTTTGCAAGTGGAATTAAAAAGCTCCTTCCCCACTTTATTCTTATTCAACACTTGCACTATACTTATAACCAAATTCATACCATAACTTCAGTTCTTTGTTTTTGGATTTTAATTAAGGATGGACAGCAAGTAATTAATGTAGTGGAGGATTCAAAAACAGAGTCAAACATTACCAAATAGTACAAGCTTCTTAGCATGTAATTAATGATTCTCCTTTATTTGCATACAGGGAAATTTCTTTGGTGGATATTGTTTACTAAATAATCTTTATATGCTAAAAAAAAAACCATCTAGGTTGCTTTTATTGATATATCTTTGTACATTGCATCATATTTGGTGTAGATTTTCAATATTTATACTAAACTTTTGTTTTTCTGAATGTTATAAAGAACTCTTCTTTTGGAAATTGTTTGGTGATATATGCCTATTTGGGGTGTCTATCTTTCCAGTAGATATCTATGTGATACATATTCAAGTTTTTCAATTTATAAGAAAAAAAATTAATACCACTTAAATGTATAATCACCTAATAATTTATCTTTTCAATCTTTCTACTCTTTCTTGAATTCTTCTTGAACATTACAAAAATTTTGTGAACCACCCCTTATTCTTAGACATACAATACAAGTTACATGAAAAACTTTTGGTATAAAGTGAAAAATTAGATAGACTAAGCATGCATTTTATAAGTTTCACTTATAGTGGAGTGGTTTTTAACAAACTTTAAAATTATGCTGAAAGAAGTATGTTGGTAGCACTCATGTTTTTTGTTGAATTAATCATTTTATTGAAGAGTTAGTTAACAAGTGTAAAAGATGTTACTTAAATATAGTTAATTTTTGACATGGGGTCACTTATCTCTTTACACATGTTAGATATTAAATGGAGGGATTGTGAAAGTTGTGTCTATGGGGCTATGGTGAGAAAGTGGGGCCCAGAATCTGAGAATGATGGCAGTTCAATGAGATTTGAATTACACACGTTGGAAAACAACAGAGAAGGACGGAAAGCTGGTGCATCAAATCTCATTATCATTAGGCAATGCAATTGTATCTCAAAGATTTCATATCCTTGAATGGGAATAAACCAGAATATTGGCAACAAAGTTAATGATTTGAGATTATATAGACAAATAGAAAGACTAAAGGACATGTCTTCTCAACAAGATTTTCAGATCTACTGCCTTCACAATACAAAATTCAATAGTAGCTATGAAATATCCAAGTCATGACATGGGACCCAATTCTTGCACTTTATCACTATTTTTTCATGGAATTGTGACAATCCTCAAAATCCTCAAGTATATGCACACAATGATCTTGTTCTATAGAGCAAAAAAGTTTATTACAAGTAGTTGCATGATCATTTTTATCTACATGCATGCTAAGGGCCCTTTATTTTAGAATTTTGTAAAATTATTTTTGGATCTTTGAATTTGATTGTGATGTGTCAAAGTTAATTTTAATGAGAGATTTCACGTTAGAATGTGTCTAACATGATCCTTGAAACTGATATTTGAAGTAATGATCCCAAATAACAAAGCATGGATATAATTTATGTCGGTCATAGACTAGGGACATCAAGATATGAGAATAACTAGGGTTTGGATTGTAAGCAATATAACTTCTATAAGAGACACCAAGGGCTAACTACAACAAGAAAATGATTAATGGTATAATGAAAATACCTAAGTTTGCTATCACTGTCTTAGACTAGGTTCTATGATTAAACATAGCATGTAAATCTACTTCAAGAAAGATATGAAGTTCTAACTAATACCATGTAACCAAACCTAGTATTTGAAACATTTATAATTGAAACTATCAATTTATCATGAATATAAAGGGAAAAAGGAAATTAAGCATTTATGTAAGAACAAAATTTTTGACATGGACATCAACCTACTGTAACTGACTACAATGGTTTTCTGCATTATAAGCATTGTGATTTAACCCTAGTTTATAAAAAACCATCCTTGAGAGTCTAAAATTTCAAACAATAAACTCTTCTTAAGAAACAAAATATGATTAAATTTTTATTTTTGTGATAACAATACAATGTGACTAACCCTCAACCAATTACTGGTTTTTGTTTTCAATTTCATACAAAGAAGATGCTTTTTTATTGTGAAAGAGATTCTAGATTGTAATAACATAAAAAAAAAACTATATTTTTACTACATGGTTTGTGTTACCATCCATTATATACAATCTTATATTACTATATACAACTTGCCTGAAAAAATAATCTGAAGATAATAATAAGTATTAAATAGTGATGCTATTTATAATGATTATTTTTATATATTTTTCATGTTTACAACCTATTTGAGAGATAGACTTTTGTAATAAAAGGACAGGCTGTGATTGTCAAATAGGACTTTGTCCCCCACCATCTACAAAACACATCCACGTAAAATCGAATTACTAATGCTCAATTTGGTAGGGCTAAAAAAATGAAGGGAGTATAAGAGAAAATAAATAAAAAGTAAAAAAGTGTGGAAAAAAAGGATCATTTAGTAGAAAAGGTATTAATGAAAAGAGAAATTATTTTATTTATTTTTAAGAATTTTATTTATTATATCTTTTATTATTATTAATTTAATAATTTATTATTATAAAAATAAAGATATAATCAATTTATAAGACTCTTTATAATCTATTATTAGGGAGACTTAAAACGACTATCCACGTAATCTTTAATCTTGTACGTGTAATATTATCCATTATGTATATCAGATAAAAACCCGTGTTACAGAAGCTCACGTTTGTGAAAGGAGATTTTTTTAAGCATATTCCACAAAACTTTATTCTTATATTATCTATGTTAAACCACCCTATTTCCTTCAACAAAAGAATCGCGATTAAACACGAAGTGGAAAACTTTTGGGTGTTAGAGACTTATGCATGGTTTGGTTTAGATTATTTCCCTGTGGAGATTGATTTGAGATTATTTATGAGAATTGTGTATATTTAGTAAAAGTGATTTGTAATAGTTTATAAGAAATTTTTTTAAAAAAAGAAAATAGAGTGTAAAATGAGAAGAAAGGGCTGAACTTCTGAAAATTGTTTGAAATTATTTATTTATCCTTATATCCAACGTTTCATTTTTTTTTTAAATAATTCTATTGAATCTTTCTTTAATTTTTTATAATTATTATCGATAATTAATAAATAATATTTTAAATAATTAATATTTTTCAAGAAATATTTTTTTTACTTTATCAACTAATTTTTTTATCCAAAAAATATTTACATTTTTTAAAAAAATACATCGAAGAGATAATTTTGATATATTACACAATAAAACAACTTACCAACTTTCATTAATTCAATCAAATCAATTACATCTACTAATAATTATTTTATTAAAATCCAGCGTCTTCTAATAAAAAAAATCAAAATTAATTTTAGGTCCAGTTTTTATCTTGAAAATTGATTGATATGCATCAGTTTTAGTTTCTTTTAACGCGGTGATACATCATTATCATATTTTAACTAAATTATATTTGTGATACTCTTAAAATTTCTTTAGTAATTTTGTGTTGTCTCTTTTTCTCCGAACTTTGTAGTGATATGGATGGAATTGAATATTATGCTTAAATAATTACTTTAGATAGTATGCTGGCGAAAAATAATACTAATTATTTTTGCTTAGGCTTTCAAAGTCATAATTCAGTATTTTATTAAAAAACACAAAAGTTTGATGAACCAATCCAATTCAAACTGTGTAAATCTTGCTTAAACTGGTTATTATTTATGTTGTCATTGAAGCCAATCCATGCTAAATTGTGAACATCTCTACCAAGTACTTTTCACTGATATGTTCTTAAGGTAAATGCCAAGCAGTAAGGAAATGAGAAGGAACAAATTGATAATGGTTGGTTTATTGGAAGCTCTTATGAAGTTTTAACTTTAAATATACAAGCTTCACACAGTTTTCTACCCATCTCAACCCTTGTGATTCACTAATGTGGAGGGCAAGAAATAATCCACAATCTGCTTTTATTAAGGGTGCTTTAGATAGCACTTGTTCATGTTAATTCTTCTACTGATATGTCAGACCAAAACCAAGAGGAAATAATGGTTCAGATGAATTAGCTCCATCAGTTGGCTGATCAAGCTGTTCAACTTTTCTGAACCAAGTCACTGGTAATTTACCTTTGAAGTCATGGCTGCCAAATATAACATCTGTGATTCCATCCCCTTCACTACCTGGCAACCAAGCAGCAACAAGAGCATCAATCTTTTCCAATAGCCATGGCTCTAACAATAAAGGTCTTCCAGATATCAGAATAACAAGAGTTGGGATTCTGTCAGCAACTAGGCTTATGATATCAGCTCCATTTAAGGGGATTGTAAGCTCTGAATTGTCACCTAAGGTCTCAGCATATGGTGCTTCACCAACAGCTACAATTGCATAAGAGAATTCCTTACTTTCTATGGTGTCCTTTGACGGATATTCCTCGTATATAACTTCTGTTTCACCTCCCACAGTTGCCTTCACAGCATCCAAAATTGTTGTCCCTATAATGGTAGGTGTAAGTTACATGTAACAACAATGTTTATCAAAGAATAGGCTCTGATAGTATATTAGAAATGAATTTTAAGCCTAACTCAGCCTTATAAAACCGGCTTATAAGATTAAAATTTACATCGATTTTATAAATTATTAAAAAGCTTCATCTCTAGTCGATGTGGAGTCTCTAACAACTACCAAGGAGAAGCAACAAGGTCTCTGTTTTTGAGAGTCAACAAAAAACAAAAAAGCAGCAGAAAAGAATGTCCTACCAACAGTGATTCGGCCGCTCAATCCAAACCAAGTTTTAGTCCAACCTCCACATTGATATCCAAGATCATCCGCATGTGTTCCAGCAACAAGGATTCTCTTAGCATTCTTGTTTAATGGAAGAAAAGGTTTGCTAAGATCTTTTCCATATTTCAACAAAACCAAGGATTTCTGAACTGCTTCACGTGCAAGATCTCTATGTGCCTGCAGAAATATAATTATGTGAAAAACGGAGTTAAAATAAGATTATGATCTAACTTTCCTGTTAGAAATAGAAATATTGAAAACTTAGCCTAAACAATGGGAAAAAGAAATTCACTATGTGCTGAGCATTGATTACCTTGCAACCAACTGTATCTAACAGAGATCTATCACTAAAAGGAAATTCAAAAAGCCCAGCAACGAACTTTACTCTCAAAATTCGCTCAACAGCATCATCAATTCTGCTTAGAGGTACTTCCCCTGATTCAACTAGAGAGGTCAACTCTTCAATGAAAACATTGTATCTTAAAGCCACCATCACCTGCATATTTTATTGAATAGATTAAAGAAAAGCAAACTATGATAAAAAAAAAATCCTTTAACAGAAGATCCACACCATGTCAATTCCAGCATTGATAGTAGTGGAGATGCAGGACCGATAATTTGACCCGTGAGGCTCGCTAAGCCTGTCAAGTCCCTCCCAGTCAGAAATCACAAATCCCTATAACGGCAATGGTCTAGGAAATGTTAAAACAAATGTTATAATCAAAACCAGAAACACAAGAAAATGAAAAACAATTTCAGTCATTGTTATCATATCTTATTACAACTTTCCAGATATTGTCAAGGACCATTTGCTGTAAACTTATCACGCTTTTAGGAACAAAATCACGTTTGAAACAATTGGACATTCATTTTAGAGAAAATCAGTGTAGTCTGTTAAACAGGGGTTTGAGGCTCCCTTCCACAAATCCAAACATGCTATCAGTCAATGCCCACTATGGTATTATGTCGAGGGACAACTATACTAACAGTTAAACCTAATAAGTGGAGTCTCTTGAATAGTTTTTATGTCTATTGAAAAGAAAACCCTGAAGATCCTCCATCTTTTCAAAAATAAAAAGGCAGAACATAAAATCAAAAGAAATGGTTTGGTATTCATTCATAATATTAGAAAGTAAGTTTAAGTCTAATTCATCCTTACAAAACTGGTTTATAAGATGACGATTGTCCTCACTTATATACCACTAGCCTTATCTCTAGTCGATGTGAGATCTCCAACATATAATGAACTGAATCTCTGGTAACACATAAAATTAGGTACATTGTTTTGAAGCATATTGATGCAAATGCAACTTGAAAATTATCCAGTGAGAAGGAGATAAATTTATTAGGGTTATTTTACCTTAAAACCTAACTTGTGCTTCAAGATTTCAGTTATAAGAAAATGGTCAGTATGGAGTTTGCGTCCATTCCAGCTAGAATAGGAGACCATAATGGTTGAAACTCCCCGAGAAATGCAGTCTATGTAAGGTGCGATGTGAATTCGCTCTAAGTCTTCATAAGGTAATATAGTATTTCCCTCGTTCACACCTTTATGAGTACCTCCATCTCCAACAAAATGCTTGGCACATGCAACAACGTTGTTCCTGAAGTATAACTTAAACATAAGACGACAATATTGATAAAGAAAATGTATGATCAATAATTAGGAAAAGTTTTTCAAAATAATTACAAGTTTAAGTAAGCCATGAGCATAATGAAGTAATAGGAAAATATACCAATCAGAAAATACGTAACAAAATACCACTAGCATAAAAATTTCAGGGAAATCATATTTTGCAACTGAACAAAAGGGGACAAAAATCCTTTCCTAAAATGTGAATTATGGAAAATGATAACACATAAAGACAATAAATAGGAAGATGATAGAACAAAATGCTGTAGTTATCCAGGCGTCAAGTGTCAATAGAAATAGTTATTGGAACAGAAATAGTTAGCTTTCAATACTTAGTTTTAATGAAAACATTTTGTTAAAATTTTTATATATGGATTTTGCATACTTTCCAGCTACAAAAGGGTATCCATGTTCATGTCCTTCTGGAGCCTGGCCTTGCAAACCAGATACAATGGAAGTCATCTTTCTAACTATTTCGGTATCCTCACTATAAGACTCATAGCATCTTCCCCATCTAGGATCTTTGAGAACCTGCTTATTTAACCAAGTAAATTGTCATTCCTTTATTGTTTTAGATACGGAAACTGAAATGGGAAAAAAAATGAAACGAAAAATATGCAAAATATGGATATATTTTTATCATTCTTTGGGTTTTAACACCTAGAAACTAATTTTAAGATAAATATGGAGACCTTTTCAGAAAAATATAATAATACCCATCTATAGTTTTTAATGAACAAAATCTTAAATCTCTAGAATTGGTACAATCTTTGAGAATTGATTGAAAAGTACAAGATTCTTGGGAAGTGGTGTCATTGTCATACTTTCAAAATTTTCAAAATTTGCACAAAATGGAGATCCAAGTGATTTTACTTTGCAAAAGCTGCAGGACCTATGTAGCTCTCTGGCATAAGCCATTTAGGCATATAAGGAGCAATTCCTTACCGACACACTTGGACCAAAATTAAAGTGAATTCCACTTGCTTTAACTTCAAGTGCCGTAGCAGCTCCAATTCTTTGGGCTAAATCACTGTACCTATAAGCATGCCAACAGTGAAATTTAAGAATTGATTTCCAAAGCGAAAAGATTTACACTACATCAACTCAAATGCCAATGTAATTCAGCACATCCAGCAAACCATTGCAGCTCCATTTCTCATTAAGTTAGCATCTTTGTTTTTTTATCTCTTCAGTACAAGAGAACCATTCCAATAATGTAATAATATTAAGCTTTGCTGGTTAAGTTTCAAAACATAGGGAGAAGTGAGTACTAACCTAGTAGCTCCAAGACCAACATTGTGAGGAAATATGGTAGCTCCATAGACGCTATTATTACCATGAACTGCATCAATCCCATAGAGAAGAGGTATCCCAAGTCGCGATTGTAGAGCCAGTTTTTGAAAGCCATCCACCATATCAGCCCAATCAGACGACAGCGCATTTTCAAATGGTGCACTGCCTCCAGCACTGAGTATGCTCCCTATAATGTGCACATATACGTAAGGGTCCAATCAAAACAATAGAAGCACATACAAGAGATATAGATAGAGCATTTGGTTTAAAGGAGGGAGGCAAAGCTGGAAGCAGAGGGATTTTAGCCCCTCGTTTTCCCTCTCATCTAAGTTGTTCAACCAAACACACTGCAAAGTTCCCATTTTTTAAGGCACACTCTCAATTGGGACCTCTCAAATTGATTTCAAATTCCAGCAAATTCAAAGTTGAACAAAATGTAACACAAATATAGCAACTTCAAAGTTCCCATTTTCAAGAGGCACACTCAATTGGGGTACAACAAAACCATTTCAAATTCCAAAAGGTTCAAAACTCAGATAGAATGGGGGCATCAATACCAGATATTATTACATGGTTTGGGATCACCAGGTGACCATGTTACAAACGAATATGAGAAATTATTACATGGCCTGGAACCACCAAATGTTCATCCCAAAAGTCTGTGTTTACTTGACATAATGAGATTTTAAATTTACAAAAAAAGTTATTAAGATTCAATTGTATGTTATGTAAGATTGCATAGGAGTGTAGCACTCTTGAACTATGTAATCATTCCTTCACAAATACAAACATAATTGAAGTTCCCATTTCCTAGACAATTCAATTGGGGTCCCTCAAGTTCATTTCAAGTTCCAACAAGTTCAAAGTAGCACAAACACACGCCAGCATCAAATTTCCGATTTTTAAAACAAACTCTCAAGTGGGGTCTCTCAAATTCAACACAACCTCCAACAAGCTCAAACCCTTGAGAAAATACCAAATTGGAAAGGCACATCAGAAGAGGTAGGTTAAAGGGTACCAATGCAAAGATCTCTAATGGCAGAATCGTTTGCAACGCCGCGCTCAATTTGGGTCATCTGACCAATCTTCTCACTCAGAGTCATGCGGGAAAGAAGATCCTTCACACGAACTTCAATGGCCTCGTTGGCATTCTTGTACACGCAAGCCATGTTTTGGTGCTGTGTGTGAAGTTTCTGTAGAGAAGAAACAAATGATGAACACAGCAACACAACACACAAACACAAGTCAGTTTGTGTCCTCCTATATACACATAGGTAGTTATATACACATAGGAAGTTATATCCAACTACCATTAACGGATAACAAATAGCACACTACTTACCAGTAAGTAGCTATGCTTGGGATAATGTTCTTCCTCCAAATGCTACTTCACATTCTACTTCTTCTCGTTTTGGGAGAATTTATTATGTTTTCGATGGAGTTCAGCAAACAGTCTTCATGTTTGGAATAATTATTTTGTCACCGTACATAAATTAGTAATTTGCTTAGTTCACTCTCTTCGCTCGCAAAAATATTATATAATTATTATTGTTTCACTCTCCTCGCTCGCAAAATATTATATAATTATTATTGTTTCACTCTCATCGCTCGTAAAAATATTATATAATTATTATTTTTATTATTTATTAATTATGTAATTATTATTGTTATTATTTATTTATTTATATAAAATGATATTATTTAGAATGAAAATACATGTGTGATTGGGTAGCTAATAATAATTAGACCCATTATTAATTAATAATAATTGAAAGAGTTTTTATAAGTATCTCAGTTGGTTTTTTGACATTGAAACATATTTTACGCACTTAGTTACTCTCTATTTTTTATATTTTTTACACAGATCATTAAATAAGAAATAATATAATTAATAGGATGATGATTTCAAACTCTTTTATTATAGGTTTTAATTATTTTTAATCTTACATAATCTGTATTCATATGTCATAATCATCCTAAACTAAAAATTATAAATTTTTTATTTATTTTAATTGGTATCAGTGTAATTTTGAGTGTGATCTTTGATCTTTGACGATGGATTGTTTTTTATTAAATTTGTATTGTTTGAATCATAAACCCTAAATTTATACTGTTTATTTTCCTTCAACCCACAAGTGCTTTTTTGGTTTTGTGTAAAGACTCAATCTTGCTATTGCTATTGATTGCTATAATGGCAAATTGAACTCGCATCGATTTAGGATTTCGTATTGACTGCGCTGAACCCAGGTCTTGTGGCATGCATCTTCAGAAGTTGCTCTTAGGTTGAGTAGTGCTGAAGGCAGCTCCTACCAAATCGAACACTTGCATTCAATTTTTTAATTAAAATTATTTAATTAAATTTTTAATTTTTTTGATTTTTGTATTTTCTAAAACAAGTTTAATTTTTTAGAATCTTAATCTTAAATTGTTATTGGTGATTATATTATGCAAAATTATGAATTTAATAAAATATCAATTTTATAAGAATTATTGAATATCTTATCTAATTTAATCTCAGATAATGTTAAGAACATTATTTTATTGTACGTTATTGTTGTTATTATTATATTCAAATTGATATTAATAATAAACTTATTCTTAGTTTATTTACTTTTAATGTATTTTTTAACAAATAATTTATTATATTCTTAAGATTTTTAAATATTGGCTATCTATAAATAACAATAATTTATTTAAAATATTATCTTATTTATTTGTCTAATTTTTACATCATATATATATATATATATATTTAAGCTCACTAATCTTAAAATAAATTATCAATAATTAAAAATTACTTTTTATTATAATTTAAATTACTCATTACCAATCTAAAATATAATTATTAAATAATTTATTATTAATTTTAGTTCTAACTTAATTTTTATATAATTTAAAATTTCAAGAAATAACACCTACCGAATCCTGTACCTAATTCGCTGTGAGAAATTATCACGAAAATGACATATAAATATTAAACTCTAAAAATGACATATAACTATAAACACCAATATTTTAAATCGTGACAATTAAAAAATATTGAATGGAATATTCTCTTAAATGAATTTTACATTTACTATTATAATATATTTATTTGAAAAATAGTAATGCCTTTATCATTATTTGATTGAATTAATTTTTACTAGTATTATTTTAAATAAATTATTTATATATTATTGGAATGGATTGTTCGTTTCTTCTTATTTTAAATAAAATGTTCATTTATTATTATAATAATTTTATTTGAAATTAGTTATGTACTTCATTTTATAACGAATATTGTATTATTATTATTATTATTTTAATATCTCACTTAACTTTATATTTTAAAATTCACCAATCATCTAATATCACAATAAAAAAGTATGATTAAAGAAAAATAAAAATAATATATAATAAGAAACACATCAAATTCATAAAAAAATAATAAATTCTATAGCATAAAAATAGAAGAGTTCAAACCTTCTATAAAAATTCGAAAATCTTTTTATGCACGTGAAATAAAAAAACGAGGTACCAGTTTGTAGTTATAATTAATTAGACAGAAATATAAATATGGTATAGTGTGTCTACTTTTTTATTATTTTATCTTATTTTAAATATTTAAATGTAATTATAGAATATGCTTTAACTACTTTTGGGTATATACAAAAATCAAAATCAAAATGTTGTTTAGTTCATCCTCTCCAAATTTATGAGGCTCTTGCTACATTCCACTAATAGCATTATTCTTAATTAGATTATAAGTTAAATTTTAATAGTAAAATCAAATACAATCTGTCACTGTTTCTTACTCTTTCAAAATAAACTGTAGTAAGAAAAACTGTTGCCTGGCCTCCTTTGTGTTTGTATATATTTAGATGTATTTAATGAAAGAAGGAATAAATATTAACAATGGTCAAACTTAAAATAAATAAATTATATGAATTTTTAGGTGACAACCTGTTTGAAAAGTTTTAGAGAGACTTCTTTAAAATCTACGCTTGTAATAAGATAAAATAGAACCATATATTTAGTAAGAACTTTAAAATTAATATTTAAGTCCAAAATTATACATAATTAGCTCTATATTTCTTTTCAAATTTTTGAATATTCACTTCTAAATACTTTTTTCTTGTTTTCATTGACTTTTTTTTTTATTGGGATTTTCTTTCTCGATTTAAAACTACAGTAGGAAAACATAGTATCTTTTTGAATTCAACATATGGTCTTAAGTGACTAGAATTGATTACATATATTTTAAATTAAATGGTGACACAATAGAATACCTACCTAATCATCAAAAAAATTATGCACGTGTATGTTAAGCTGCTACCTAACTTTTGTAAAAGAGTTCTGACACTGTAATAAAGAATCCACATGTTATCTGACAGGTGAGCTTTCAATTCTTATAAATATTTTTTAACTCTTTCGTTAAGAAAAAAAATGGACTATTTATTTATTGCATGAAAAGCACTACGTAAGTTTAATTTATATAAAAGTCCTAAATTGTCTTACCAGACCATAGTTTGAGTGTGAGATTTTTTTTTTTATATCTTTCACTTTGAAATTATCTCGATAAAGAAAACTTGGTTTATATATCTTCTTGTTTAGAGTTAATTCTTTGTATTTTAAATAACTCATTTTTATTTATATAGTTAGAAATAACAGTTTGGATAATATTGGTAACAGCGTGGAGTAATATAATGTTAAAAAATATATGTATTTTTTTTCTTTCAGAAAAAAGAAAAAGAGATAATAAAAAATTATTTTATATAATGAAACTTTTAAAAAATTTATTAAATAAAGATTGAATGTAGGTGAAATTGTACGAATCAATATAACACGTTTTCCTTACTTTTTTTTTTTTTATTACACATTTATATTTTCTTCGTATGCATCTTTACGCATATATTTAAAAGCATTCTTTAAAACACTTTTTAAACTAATTGGAGTTATCGTGCACACTATTTATCAATATAAGTTATGCTCTTATAGAATTTATAAAAACTTCATTTAACCCATCTTTTTCTTGTTATTTCGTTATAATTAGATTAATCCTATAGTCAAAATCATAAAGAATTCTCTAGGAAACATTTTTATTAATAACACTAATTTCTAAAACTTAGAAGATGGTCTAGAACTTTAAATGAAACTTCTTATGATCGTTGAGAGATTTCATAGCGTTTAGATCTTGGTATTAAATTATTATGTTTTTTAATTATTTTTCATGAACAATATTTAAAATAACTATTTCAAAAATAAAGGTCAAAATAATAATAATAATAATAAAATAGTATTTGTATATTGATACATATTTACAAATATTTAATATAAAATTTAGAATTTATAGATATCTATAACACAAAAATTTTAAAATAAATGAAATTGTGGTCTATATATATATATATAATATTCTTATTTAATCTAATTGGACACAATCTCTTGTTTTTAACACAAGAATGTAATGTGTCTAAAATTATATTAAAATCAATTAATCACTTATTTGCTTAAAAACAAACAAAAGTTACTGATCAAAAGTCACCAGTTTTAAAATTGAAACATTAATCAACTAATACTAAAGGAGTAATTTATAGATGGTTTGCATGGATATGAAGTACTCATTGGCATGTTTTATAACTCTACAAAGTACTACATAGAAATAGAAAGATCTTCTACAGTAAACACATTAATTCAGCAAAATAATATTTGGACTCCTCTATTATTTAAACAATAGGTGAATAACTTAATTTTAACAATAAAATAATAATATTCAGAGGAGTCAACAAAATTTATGAATTAAATATCATTATAATTATTATATAAACGATTATATGCCTAATTGCAATTATCAATATTCTTGTCCTAATTTCAAAGACCAGACATTAAAAAAAAACATTAAATTAATTGGTAAGTCTCAGGTGGATCAATTCACTAATTGCTTGAGGAATATGACCCTTTAAAGGAATCTGTAATTGAATGTTATACCAGACAGATTCTTCATGCGCTAGCTTACTTGCATGCACGAAACACTGCAAGGACAATCTCTCTCTATCATTATGTATATATGTGAACACACATTGATGATTGTTTTCAGTTCTTCAATAAGAGTCCTTGTTTGTTTTGAGCATATTAGGGGATTTCCATAACGATTTTTTTCATGAGAAGTTTACCATACCCGAATTATCCACAGACAAAATTGACCTAAGTACGCACACAAGACTTAGAAAATGTGATTACCGACTTACACCTCTAAAACACTTATTATCATCTCAAAACGAATAATCCTTCAAATCAGATTTAGAGTCGCCTAATTCCATGTCCGCCATGCATTCTTCCTCAGTGAGTGGTGGGAGTTGCCTTGTCTTACGCTTCATATTGTGTTTGTGCCACTCACTCTTGTGATGTTCCCTGTATAGCTTAGAATCATCAAAAGAAACATTACAGGTGTTGCACTTGTTCTGCTTTTGTTGTCCCTCAGTAGGCCTACTCGTAGATGAAATCGTTTGTTTTTGAAGTTTCTCATTCAGTTCAAGCACAGAATCATGAGTTTCTTTGGGCAATGGTGCAGGCATATCCTCATAATCATTGTATTGATCAACATGCGTATCCCCCTCCACATAAAGAGAGTGAGCAAGAACTTCAAATCTTCCATGCATCTTATTCATAACAAAGTCATGACAATCCTTATATAGACCAGGTTCCATTTCAAAAACCTGCAATTCAAATCCAATCAGAGATTATACCGTCATCATCCCTCAACACATTAGCAAATTCAAGATTGACCTTATACATACACAATATGCAGAAATACCAAATTCACAACTTTTGGAAAGGATAAATGTTATGTAACAGAGACAATAACAGGATAATCATGGAACAGTTTCAGAAATAGAATACCCCTTGGGGAGTGAGGTAGGAAAGAAAGTCCAAAAATAGAGCTGATTTTGCATTGGTTAGTACTATTCTTGATTAGCAGATTGAATATGTCTATAACTAACGAGAAATGGCAAAAACATTTTACATATCAGTCCTAATTAGCTAAAAGCAATAACTAAATACCAAGTAATGCTATTTGTAGCTTCGTCGATGAATAGGGCTCAAACTTGAACAATAACCACATACAATGTCAGAAAGAATGTGACTGACCAAATGCTAGAATCAGATCATCAACACAAAGACTTGAAACTGGACCTTTCGTTAGCTCTACAAAGCTTATTTGAGCTTATGAAGGTGTCCTGTGACTCTTGTAAGCTCTTATTTTAGCATTCAACAGTCTTTATGCAGAAACTTCAGGATTATTTCACTATGATTTTAAGTCAAATTTATGAAAAAGTTCTAGTATGATAAATTTCTAATAGAATAGAAGTGCTCAATTAAGTGGCTTCATTAATAAAGACTTAATTAAAACTACCAGCCATAGTCATCCTTAGTTTCACTTCCAAGTTATAGTATGCAATACTGAGAAATAAAAAAACCAGTACAGCTAAATTTAAAATAGAATTTGCCATGGAACTATCGTTGTTTACAACTATACGAGAAATAGCAAGTACTTACAACAGATAACTGAGTAGAGGATCCTTCTTTAGATATAACAGTAGCATTCCATTCCTTCAGCTTTTCTAAAAGATGAGGCAATTGGTCCCGTGGAGCAGTAGCACGTATTCTCAACGGACATCGTTTTATAGGGAAGTGCTTTTGAAGTTCTTGAATTAACTCCAGAGCCTGTATCATATAAAAAATACCACAATAACTTTCATAACTTGTAATGTCATCATAATAACATCATTGTAACAGTTAAATAAATGAGAAGATAGTAGCATAGAATCATTTAGAGTGATGGAAGAGAAACCTGCTTCTTGGAGGTGCTGTGTGGATCGACAGCAAAATGGATTTCCCGCATGAGGCGTTCAATCATACTGATAGTATAAGGGCGCTGAGTCTCGGTATTGTATGTCTTGTGCATTACTATGGTTGCAATATCCCTGAACTGACTTGACAACATTGATTCCCTCTCTTTCCCAGCTACCTGAAGCTCCCCTTTCTTTAAAATCTGCCTCCTCAAACAAAAAAAGAGAAAAATGTTAATTGTTATTACTATAAACTTCTGATGTGAGGCTTCCTTACTTACATCTAAGCATATTTTGGTCTGGTCATCAGTTCCAAAAGCTGCAATTAAATCCTTGGACTTGGCAAGAACCCCTTTGGAAACATTGGAATAAACAGTTTGGGACTGCAGCACTTCATCCAGATCTTTTTCCCTGATGATAGAAATTCAAATGTAATGGGAAATTTGGAGATTGTGTAGTATATGTATTATTAATAATGAAGAGACAGAAAAGAAAGGAGGTTACACTCCAGAACGCCAAGAGAGAACAGTGTTAGGGTAGCATGCAATTTCAAAGCGCATGCCATGCTTCTTTAGCCGCACCACTGCCACATTGGTTAGCCTCTTCTGACCTATCGGCTGCACTAATGTTCTAGACATCTCTTTCTCTCCTTCCTTTCTTTGCCACTTTGTGCCTCCTCTTTGCTTCAAGCTTGGTTGGGTTGAACCTTGATAAATGAGAAAAAAATATTCAATAAATAAATCACAGTTTCACTGTAAATACAATGTTGTAGGTTTTTAAATCTCTTAATGGCATTCAGAAACTTATCATGCAAGAAAGTTGATGCTTTGGGCTACAAACAGTAAGTCATTAGGACATGCAGCTATGTGTTTCATACAAATTTACGTGTAAATTCTGCCTATTAATATTTATACAAATAAAGACCAGCAGTGATAGGCTAAACTCACTGTAGTTCCAGAGTAGAGACCATAACTAACAAAGAAGGTTAAAATGTTTCTAAAAACTGAAATCAATCAATAAGTGTTTAACTCTATGAAGGGAGAGAGTGTTACCTAGAATATGGATAAAAACAAGCTAGGATAAAAGAGGAAAAACAGAAAAAAAAAATGCATCAAAGACAGTCTTCCAGACTCCAGTCCATCACACCTTGGCATATCAAACTCAAAACGCCTTAATAAAAATGAAAGCCTTTATCATTTTATTTTTCTCGGTAATGTGTGCTATGCAAACAATCAGAAAGGGGGAACTCTAAAAATCTTACTGAACTTGCCAGAATCCTGTTACCTGAATCTTGTTATCAGAAATTATGCTTCATTAAAAGAATCTTTTATCTGAATCAATATTTTCATAAAAAAAAAAAAAAAAAACAAAAGTAACACAGAAACCAAATATCTCACTAGGAAAGGTCTGATACACACCAAAAAGAGTACAATTCCTCCCATCCAACCTTTCCCCCCCTTCATAGTATAGGACTCATGTGGACCAGGCCAT
>Ga0099824_1002902_pt1 | contig 25087 bp, 9 predicted proteins | sample SiratrowhiteBW_FD_76837 | JGI IMG/M metagenome (GOLD analysis project Ga0099824, IMG submission 76837) | Root nodule microbial communities of legume samples collected from California, USA - Siratro white BW | ecosystem: Host-associated > Plants > Roots > Nodule | place: USA: California...
AAAAAAAAAAAAAAAAAAAAAAAAAAAAAAAAAAAAAAAAAAAAAAAAAAAAAAAAACTATCTATTTCCTACTAATATAAGATGCCAAAGACAATATGTACAAAAGTGGAACAACATGCTCCACACCTAAAAAAATTATCAATGAAAAAGCATGGTTGAAGATATACAATGAGATTTGTTAATAAAAAGTTTATCCATAATACTTATTCAAATGACATCTACATGATAACTAATGCTATAAACACTTTCAAGTAAGACATCCACTAAGAATCCATTGTTGTTTTAATTAGAAACAGTAATTCTTACTACAAGTGTTTGTCTTTCTAGCTAAACACTGAACTGAAAATGAGTTACTCATGGATCATTAAGGAATTTTAAAGTATTATAATGGAACCTTGTTACAGGAAAACTTGATTTTTTTTTCTAAGATAGAAAGATCTAATCGATAAGAGAACACCTTCTCTCGATCATAAATTTCAGTTTAACTTGCATGCTATCTCTTGTTTTCTATTTTTTTATAAATAAATAGATATACATAAGTGGACTATAATTCTTTTTTTAATTATACACAATTGGTTTGATTTCTTGTGTTTCACCTTCTTCTTAAAGAACAAAATTCTTCCCAAGCTAGTCAATATGTTAAGAAAATTGTTCCAATGAAGGCCATCAGAAGGGGTTGAGGTCATCTTTGTGCTGATGAATGATGAATTTGTGAAAAGACTTATTCAATGATGTGTATGCACAACGGTTAGTTGATTGTTTATGCTCCAAATATTAGAAAAGAGAAGAAAAATATATCTTGAAAACTAGACAACAGTTGATAACTAGTAAAAAGTATTTTTTTTCATAGTACAAATACATTACAATAGATTATGAGTCGAGAGAAAACACCATAATAATTTTTTAATTATAAATTGTAGTGTAATATATATATATATATATATATATATATATATATATATATATATATTAAATCTACATTCAATCTTCCTCTGTAGGTCCTACTTCTTGTTTTAGATCCATTGTCAAAAACAGTTGTTCGTTGTCACGAATCGCCTGATTATGCACTGTTTCATCACATCATTACAGACTTATTTGTTAAATATTGTGAGATGCACAAAAGTATGATATCAATTGGTGTGTTGGAGCTCTTCAATGATGTGATATCAAAACAATTGGGTTACATAATTAAATTATTATTCGCATCAATAATATTTACGTGATTCAAATAATATGGTTATATAATTACTATAAATGAAGTATAAAAATAACAAAAATAATTATTCCCAAAATTTATATTAACTGACTTCTAGTAAAAACTCTACTGTTTGTAACCAATGATAGTAAATTATGTATTGAGCGTCTTCAGCAGCAATACCTTAAAAATAGTGATTATTCACTAAAGACAATAAATTCTATTCTCATATAATTCAGATTGGTACCACTCATAATCTCTGTCACGGAGTCACACGATTTGACGCTTACAACTTTTTAGTCTCTTTCATTTTACCTCAGTGGGGTACAAAACCCTCTTCCGATTAAATCACATTTTCAGTTCATTCGTCTATTTTCACCTCTCAATCCAGCAAGTCTGAGACGTGTCCTCGATCCCTACCTTTTTTTCAATTAAAATTTACAGCAAAAAAAATAGTTTACAAAATTAAACTTTTCTAAAGACTACAAGCACCATGAGACAGAATCATTCCGGAATCCATGAAAGAAGAAAAGGAAAAGAAAAATAACACGAAGACGAACACAAACAAAGGAATTATAGATGTTTGATAATGGAAGCAAAAATTAAAACTTTACACACCAATCCTTTAACCGTGCATTGTGATGACAAGCAAATACATGAAGAAACCAAATACGTGTACATATTAGTTACGAAGCACCACGCACTAACTAAACCAATACAGACAATAGCTGCTCATATATTCAGCGTCACACGTTGAATTTATTAACAAAACATGGTTGAAATTTTTGTCTACTGATTGGGACCCAAGAGTTGGAGAAGAAAAGCCCTGTAGTGGCCAGATGTCTCTGAGTGAACTGCGTCGTTAAGCGTCTTCTTGTATTTCTTTAAATATTCCGCTTTGATGTATTGTAAATCAATCTCAGCTCTTGTTACAATCACCCTTATAACTCTTGTGTCATCAGTCCCCAAGCCTTTCATTGCCTTGCGCAAGACCTACGCGGTACAAAAGTTGAATTCAAAACAAATCTCATTGTCTTGGCAGTTAGAAATTCCAAGAAGTTGACTTTGTGCTTAAAGAATAAATTACTACAAAATCACCACAAGATATTAGTGAAAGAAGAATTTGCTGATGCATTATACATTATCCTCTCTGCAGTATAAAAATCAGTGTCAGCCATCTTAGCAAAGTAACTAACACTGCACACTCTGCACTGATTTTTACCCTTGAGAGGCTCATGACATGACCCTGCCAAAGTCTACATGTCTGAACTCCATGAAGATATATAGTAAATGATCATCTTCATTCAAGTTTCTAAAATTTTCAACTATATAATTAATTTGTTTCAAGAACTCGGTGCTAATATTGCTGACAGATTTTTCAATGAAAAAACATCTTAACAATAGCTCTAACGTAATCATCGTATCTTGCACCACTTTTTCACTTGATTCTCACCATCATCCTTTTTTCTTACAAAATGAGGAGTTATAATCGAATGAAAACATTGTGATCGCTATCCAAGCATAATGACAATACGAGAAGCAATTATACAAAATTCAAGCCGAGGGGAATACCTTTGCAAAATACTTTGCAGGATTGTCAGAAAATTGAAGTATTGTCAAAAGTGCGAGTGCAAAATTTCCTGATGTTTCCTTCTTTACTGCCTGATATATTCAGCTAGGATAAGCACAAGAAAAACAACCTTGGGAAAGAGACTACGTGCAAAGGAAACAAAAATGGTAAAGATACCTTTTTCAACGAGTGTCCATACATGCTATGGTAATAATGATTTACAGCACTCAAATGTGCTGCACTCCGTTCACTAAATATTTGCACAAAAGTCTTCTCATCAGTTCCCAGCTTCTTCTCCCCTGCTTTGTAGAGAACCTTTGCATCCATCTCAGCAATTTCTTTATTTACCTCAGGGCCTTCATGACGCGGTATGGTCAAATATGCAAGCAAAATCTGCATCAAGCATTTTGCATAGATAGTAACACGTTTTGTTTGAACATCATACAAGGAACTGACACGTGATTAGTGTAGAGAATGAAAGGAATGAAGCAGAATTTTTACATCAAATGGGATCTACGACAAACAACTGAACAGGGTTTCCCTCAAGAGACATGCTATGAAACACACTAGCATATTTGAATTAATGGATATAGCGGAAATTGAGTCCACTTCCAACCAATGGTTGACTTGAGATTGAAATCTTGCAACTGCCAGCAGACATTCAATCTTTTGTATGGATTCAAAATTCTTTTGTTGGCCTTGGCTATATTCTTATTGGAGTTGATTGAAGCGCCTAAAAATCTATTGCAAGTTGTCACAAATGGTTGCATCAAGTTTTTCTGTTCCAATTAGTTATTTAATACAACTAACTTCGTGATCTTATTGTCTATATATTAGCATAGGTGTTATTCTATGGTGGATGTGTAGAGAGGAGAGGTTCATTTCATGTACTTCTATGTGATTAGAATAAGAGATGAAGGAAGCAATAGAGTGAAGAACTGAGTTTTCTTGTTTTTGTTTCTAAACAGGGGTGATACAAGAGCCAAGTGAACTCTTTGTCCAGTCTTGATCTTGTTCTCTTATCTGATAGTGAACTGTTTTACTCTTTCTCATGGATGTAGGTCTTTAAGATTGAACCATGTATATCCTGCATTCAATTTTGTTTTCTTTATCTTGTTTAATTGTTTCTATTTACTTTCTGTTTCCGGTTTTGTCGTTCTTGCAGTCGTGTGCTTTTGTTGGCTTCTAGACAAATTGCAGGTTAACCCACTTAAATAACTGGACCCTTGCCTCAAATAATTTGGCAGAAGTCATTCATCTGTAAATTTCTAAGTAGAATACAAAGACCACAAGCATATGGAGTCTTAATTGGAAATATCCACCAACGATTTCAGAAATATACTAATATACATCTGATGAACATCTGGAGTCACATAGCAGTTCTAATTTCTTTAGCATCCATGCTGGTAAGGGTGCTAAGGAATAAAAAAGAGCACATAACTTTAAAGGCCAACAGATAGAAATTTTAACATGACTAATTTATGATAGCAAGGACGTCTTTCATGAAAGCCAAATACAGACAAGGACAACGAAAATATTCACCTTTTTATGATCCCCGGAGGCGTATCTTTCGATTTCATGCTCAAGATAAACCCCAAATTTAGTGTAGTAAACCTGTCTTAAATATTGCAGCTGGGATGAACTTCGTGAACATAATACTTCAGTGGTGGCTTCGAGATCGCTCGCAGTGAGGCATTGCTTGAGGATAAGTGCATCACGCCCAGCAGGGTCATGCATCCAAAGCAGAACAGCTGTCTACGAAGCCATAAAATATAGGCCAAAGCAATAAAAAAGGGTTGGAAACGAAACACGCACAAGTATATATACATACAATGTTTTAATAAGCAGAGAAACGCATCGGGTAGTGTGTTTGTGATGAAGTAGAATGGAATCCATAAGAAGAAAAGTTATGTTAAAAGTAATAAGCACCTCCAATTTGCCAGAAAGCTCAGAAGATAAGCGTTTGAGAAGTTCGGAGGAATACATGGTCCTGAATTCATGCTGGATGTAGGAACGGTGCGTGGCATCTCGATGAGCAAGTATATTGATGACAGCGCTAGTATCACATCCAAATCCTGCAAAAACAATGAATCAGCACGAAAAAGAAAATGGTTCCCAGGAGAATCTGACAAGTAGTTTGGATATGAAAAAGAAAAAGGTGAAAAGAGAAGAGAGTAGGACCTTTGAAAGCGGTATAAAGAGCTATGGCGTCGTCTCGGGGGGAGGGAGGAACAGGGGGTACATTCAGTGTCGCCATCTTATGTATCCAGGGGAGATCAAACACCAGAAGGGGATCGCTTTGGTTCAGCTAATTCAGTTGATGGAGTAATTAACCAATTCAACCGTTGAATTGAATATTTGGACGAATAAAATGACATCAGCGATGAGGTGTACTTTTGTTTTGGAAAATGTGTTTTTTATTTTATTTGTGAAAGAGAGCGGTTGAGGGTGATCCGAAAAAGCTGTTGACTGCATCCAAGGAAGGGTGGGACAGGGAGAAAAGAAGGAACAGGTTATTGAAGGCGTGAAGGAATATTTTTCGCCGCATACCACCCACGTGTCATGCTGTGAGAGACACAGGTGTGGTGTGGTTATGGGATTCCCCACATATTAGGGTGAGCAGCCCCACGGCACCTTCTGGAACAATCAGTTTGGACAATCCAGGCTCCTATGCTACGCTACCATTCCGAATCCTTTTCTTTTATAATCTAAATAAATAACACTCATCCACTCTCCTTCTCCTTCATCCGCTAAATTTGGCTGCGTACTAATTTTGGGAATCGTATATCGATTTTTGAATCTGGTGTGGCTGAATTGCATTGCCTTGTGTTGCATTGAGGATAGAACAGGATAGAACAGGAAGCAGAGGAAGCTTAGGAAGCTTAGGAAGCATTGGCAATGGCGATGGCTTTCAGGGGGAATCAGGCCTCCACGTTAATCCTGACGTCCGGAACCAGCGGCCGAATCCGCGCCCTCTTTTCCCTGCGAGCCCTCAAGGCCCTCCTTGCCTTCTTCAACGCTGTCGTTTTGCTCCTACTCTTTCCCTTCCGCAAAGGGACTCTTCTCTCCTCCCGACTCTCCTGGAAAAGTACCGCCGCTTCTACCTTCACGGCCAGGAGGTCCCTGGCCATTCGGAGGCTCATGGAGGACTCCCACGCCGACGCAGCCTCCCATCCTACCTCTTTCAGGGACTACCGCCTCATCGCTTCCTCCAGGGGTGACACCATTTTCACCCAGTCTTGGATTCCCCAATCCCCTAACATTAACATCAGGTTACACCTTCTTTTCTCCTCTCTTCTCCTCTCCTCTGTTCATTCATCGATTAACCATCTTCAGCTCTAAATTTTCCTTTCCAACCTCTTCATTATACAGGGGAATTGTTTTTCTTATGCACGGACTTAATGAACACAGGTTTCTAATCCTAATTCTATTTTCCCTTCCCCTTTATTTCTTATTAATTACTCATCATCACCGTTATTCTCTCACAGTGGCAGATACACTAACTTTGCCAAGCAGCTTAATGCCAATGGTTTCAGGGTTTACGCCATGGATTGGCTTGGTAAGACTTAGCTACCATTTTCGTTACAACTCAATTTTCCAACATTTTAGTCCCTACCACTAACATTTCGCCGCAACTTTACCAAAAAAAACTTAATTCTATACGCGACAAATGGTTTGTGTGGATGTTCCTTTTCAGGCTGAACATCAACATCACATTCCCTCTTTATCATTATTAACATTCACTGCCATTATGAACAGTCCGATTTCTTGTTTTTTTTTTTTTTCCTATTGCTCTTGTTGTCCTGTTGCTCTGTAGCGGTGTCCGATTCAGTTCAGGGGTTGTATTTATTGTCGCACATTTTCTTTTTAATCGGCAGATGCATGGAAATAGAACGCGAGACGGCTGATTAAAATGTCAAGTTTGTCTCTAATGTCTTCAAATACATGCGTTTATAATTAATAATTCAACATTTCTATAAATTCATAGGATTCTTATTCTTGTGTAGTTTCTAAGATGCCTCTTATCGGCTTGGAATATGGCCAAGTCGTCTTTACAAGAGCTGGCCAAGAAAAGCTTGGAATATGTAAAGTTCCCCCCAAGTGCTTTTTAAAACGATAAATCGATACAAGTGCCTGATTTAAAAATTTATTTGTTTGGTTCTTTCTGGGCCCTGGGAGGATAGGTTTCCTTTTCTTCGTTGTCAAATCAAGCATTTATGCGTTTCATGCATTACGTTGCAACTTGTTAGAATAGGAAATTTTATATCCAGTATTGTGTATGTTTTTATTTGGTCAACTCTGATGTTTCTGTTCTGTTTACATCAAGGTCATGGTGGAAGTGATGGGTTACATGGTTATGTCCATTCTCTTGATGATGCTGTTTCTGATATGGTAGGTTTCTAAACTGCATTCTACCAAAGTTTTGACAATGCATAGATAAATGGTGCTGTGACTTATGTTTTGAGTATGCATGGTGGTGGGTAGGAGTAATATTTGTAGAATTTGTTTTCTGATTGGAAAATTCCTTTATACACCAATGAAGAATTTTACCTTTTTGATAAACAGAAAACATTTTTGGAGAAGGTTCTAAATGAAAATCCTGGACTCCCATGTTTCTGCTTTGGACACTCGACAGGAGCAGCCATTACTCTTAAGGTAATACTTTTTTAATAAAAGAAGATTGTCGCAATTACTTACTAGTAAGGGAAATGATTTAGCTTTTTTATTTCTATTTTAATTTTAGGCTCTCCTTGACCCGAAGTTTGAAGCACGCATAGCGGGTGCTGTATTGACATCCCCTGCAGTTGGCGTTGCCCCTTCTCATCCGATTTTGCTGGTGAGCATGCCTATCTTTTTGACGTCTTCTTTTTATACCTGAATGCATAAAACATGGCAGATTTGGCATATTCATCTTTGTGTCCTCTTCCTTGCAGATACTTGCTCCAATAGCTTCATTTTTGCTGCCAACATATCAATGTAGTTCTGCATATAAGAAGGGTTCGGTAGTGTCCAGAGACCCGGAGGCTCTAATTGCTAAATATTCAGATCCTTTAGTATGTACTGGACCTCTTAGAGTACGAACTGGTCATGAGATTCTCAGAATTACAAGCTATTTGCAGCAAAATCTAAGAAAAATAAAATTTCCATTTTTTGTTCTCCATGGGACTGCTGATTCCGTAACTGATCCCGTTGCTTCTCAAAAATTATATGTAGAAGCCTCTTCAACTGACAAAAATATCAAACTATACGACGGTTTCTTACATGACCTGCTCTTTGAACCAGAACGAGATGCTATCACACAGGATATAATTCAATGGCTGAACAGTAGAGTCTGAGCTTAAATTATAGTGATGTGAGAGAAGATGTGAAGAAAATTTTCAATCATTGAAAATTGAAGAAGAACCTTGCCTGAGTGCATAATCTCTGGTTCTTTGTAGAGGAAAGAAAATTGAAGCTGAAGCTACATAAATCCAAGCATTCTTTTGTGTTGAAATCCTAAAGCATCCATGAGCTTCTATTTTAGTTAGGATCAGATTTATTACTATTTTCTCGGATCCAGTAGTCATTGTGGAGTACAGTGAGTAATTACTTTTAATTAGGCATAACTCTTTGGGTCATTTTGTCCATGGGAAAATTATTACCTTTTTCTTTTTCTTGTCCGAAGCATTTGTGCCCGCCAACAAGTGTGCCAGTGCACGAACTGTTTAAATTTCAACAATAAAGTTTTATCTCAGGATGTGGATTTTACGATCAAAATTTCAGATTATTTACCGTTTCATTTTTCTTCACTATTTCGCATAATGTCTTTCTGATTGGTGTTTTCATTTTTACAAGACCAGAAATCATTAAATATATCTTTTTCACTTTTTTTTTCGTTTTAACCGGACTTTAGTCGTGGATGTAAATCACGTTGGTATTTCTATCCAAAGTGTGGGGTGTATACAACTTTGTATAAACTCGATAAATAAATAAAAAATCGATTAACATAGGTTGTAAATAAGTGTGAACAAAAAATTTGAGCACTTGTTTAATTTACTTATAACTTAATTATTTTTATTTAATGAATAAATATTGAAGTTGAATTTCTACATAAAACTATAATAAATGATAGAGTTAGTTTTATAAATGATAGATAAATAATAAATGATAGAGTTAGTTTTATAAATGATAGATAAATGACAGAGTTAGTTTTGTAAATGATAGAGTTCTTGAAGTTAAACTTTTACATAAAACAATTATTACGGTGAAAGAAGAAAAATTCTTCAATTTTAAAAAAGAGTTAATGTATAATTACATTCATGAAAGTATTTATATCCTAGTAAAGTGGGTGACATTTTGTAGCACTATCTTTGTGTAATCGCATTTGAATCTACAATTATTTTTGTTAAATTTTAATTTAACATCCCAAAACATGTCTACACCGACTCTCCAAGGAATCATATTGTGTTCACCAACATTTCTTACCAATGTGACTCATTTGCTAAAAATACGTCTTTTATATAACGTTGATGGTGATGCTTATTACGACTATTCCGGAAGAGTTGGTTAAGTCTATTTGAATATTATATACTCCTATCTTTAATAGTAAAGAATTAATTTTGCTACCATGATACTAACTTATTTTAACTTTTGGTGAATCACTTATGATTAAACTCAATTTCGACATTCATGCATTTTGCTTGTGTGGTTAAGCCTATGTGATCATTTTATACTTCATGTTGTCATTCCTCTTTATCAGCTAAGTTTGAAGCAGCTTTTCACAAGTTAGGCTTGTTAATATTTTATTATTGAAGTTTATTTTACTTAAACAAATTTATACCAGTTACTTTCTGAAAATTTTTATTTATTAGTTTATATATTAGTATTTTATCCTAATAAAGATTTTAAATTTTAATTAATTTATTAATTTTATTAGACATATGTAATATATTTTTTACTTTTTAAAATGTGAATTGAGGAGACTAAGTTACCTATTTATTAAGGTAAGATATGTGGATGGCTAACCATATGTTACATATAGGTGTAAAAAAAAAAAACATCAGTTGCGATCATGAGTGACATTAGTATATAAATTATATTGAAGGTTCTCCTCTAGAAATTGACTTCACTCACATGGGTGTGGGAAGTTCTTTAGAAGAGAAAATACAATTTAAGAGGAATCACATTGTTGCGCGGAATTGTCACATTGTGGTATACGTTTCCCACACTTTCTTCAATAAAATCATGATTTCCAAAATAACATTCTTCTTCACAAAGCTTCCAATGTTTCTACATCAAGGAAATCAACCTATACAGTAGTTCCTTAAAACCAAAAACATACTAAAAACTTAATGCATGTCCTTAAAACATAAATTAAGATAATGGTCTGCATAATTTATTATTTAAATTGAAAATGCTTGTTTGTTTTATACATATCGAATACCAATTTCTGCAGGCAATCCTAATGAGATAGTTGAGTATTTTGATATATCTAAATGATATTGTTTGTAAGGATGAAGACACAAAAGAAAGGAAACAAAGTATTACATATGTCCTAATATTTTTAAATTAGGACGTATTCTATTAATTTTAAAAAATATATATAAAGACAGAAAGAGTTATGATCTGTTTAGACATGTAAAAGTTAATAGAAATTTACATTCAATAACATTTATAGAATACAAATTTAATTCAAATTTAATTAATCCAACACTCGGAATTTCTCATTATGGTGCAAAATTTTACATAATTTTAAAATATATAAAACCTCATATAATTTAATTTGAATGTATAATATGATATTTAAAAACACGTAAATATCTATTATTAGATAATATATTTATAAAAACTTAAATTATGTCAATTATATATATAAGATAATATGATAGAATTGAATGATTTGATTGATTAAATTTGTTTTTTTCTATAAAATGTTATAAAATATATAATTAGCTTACCTAATTTTTAACCTAATAATGTGTGTGTATATAAGGAGGAGGGTTAATTAGTGGTGTGGGTGAAAGATTACAGAGAAAAGAAATTTAGATTATGTTTGCAGTTAGGTTAGTATGAAAAGAAAATGAAGATGAAAAGGAAGAGGGTTGATAATAAACTAGAAAAAAAAAAGATACAAGAAGTGCAGAGAGTGAAATGAAAGGAATATCTATGGATACAGTGTCAGTGGGTGAGGGAGGAGATGTTTCCAGTGGAAGCAGAAGCAGAAGCAGAAGAAGAGGAAGAAGAGTTCTTATGGTTATGCATCCAAACTTTGAAGACCTGCCTACTAACTCCAATGCTTCTGCAGAACCTCTCAATCTCATCATCCAGATCCTTCCTCTGAAGCTTCCAACCAAGCTTCTCCGCAAACGCCAGCATCTTCTCCTTCTGATCTGCGCTGAACTTCGACCTGAACCGCTTCTTACTCCCCCCATCGCCGCCGTAATCCATCCCTCCAGGACTTTCCGGACCCACCGGGTACTTCACTTTCCGGTGGAAGTTCCGGTGGCACCCACACGCGGCGCATTGCAGCCCCCCGCCGTCCACCGTGAACTCCCCGCAGCCGTCGGTGGCGTAGCTTCCGAGGCTGGCTGCATGGTTTCTCAAGCACTCTCTGTACACGCTCTTCCACTTCTCGCCAGATCCTCCTTCCATTCTTCTCTCTCTTTCTCTTTCTCTTCTCTTGGTGGTTCCAAGTGCAGAGTGCATAAACTATATAAGCCAACACCTTTGTTTGGCTTTGCAATGACTACTATAGTCATCCTTGGATCCCATATTTACAGTGTCTCCCCTTCTGTGGACACGTACTCACTCTTGCAAACTTCCACACTATCTACATACGCATTTCACTATCTTCATCCACATCACCTACTGTTACTGTAAAGTTTCACACAAGCTCCTATAAACCAGTATAAATCATTTTGCAATATCAAGACTGTGAGGTCATTTTCACTAAACCTAAAGCTAACAAATAAAAACATGCCCATACTATAATTGTTGTATTTATCCAACTAGGTCTATGTAAAAGTAAACACATCATTTACTGACACAAATATATATTTATGATATTATATGAGATGTATTGTGTTTACATTTTAAGTGGCATGTATATTAAATGGAGCAGTAATTTAGAGCCCCTGCAAGGGACATGAGCGTCTATCCAAGGAAATGAGAAAGGTTGGGGCAGAGGGACCCTCAACAGTATGGGCTCTGTCCAATAATTCACTAGGGAATGCAGAAAACAAAACCTTGGGGAATTTCATTATTTTCTTTACATACAGACGCAGACACACACCCTTTTTGTACTTTTCTACTCACACAAAACCACCTCAATCTCCATCGTCAGTTTCTCTTCTATCTTGTTAATTGTCTTTTAACAATTGCATATAGCAGATTGGATTTTGGATTGTGCACCCAAAAAGGTCATTGAAGTGGAAGGCATTGGAAAGCATAGATGTAGCAAAGTGAAAAGAGTAGGTGGTAATAAGAAGTGAAAAATGTGAGGATGGGAAAATGAATTGAAAATTAAAGGTATAAATATAGATTGAATGGGAGTGAGGTGTAGGTAGAAGAATGGTGAGAGAAATGATAAATATAATGTTTAGGAATTGGAATGATGAGTGGGTGGGAAATTGAGAGGCAAAAGACGCATTCACTTGATGTGTCGGAAAACAATAATGGTTGGTTTGAGTATCTTTTGGGAACCATTTTGCTTTGCTTCCTTTTCTCCTCTCAGTGTCCAGTCACTGTACAGTGCCAATGCCATGCCCACACATACCACTTTAGTTTGCTACTTGGTTTGCCTTTTTTTTGGTTAAGGCTGCAACAACCACAACCCTACCTCTCTCTTTCTCTTTAGGGTTTGGGGTATTTCATTAATATTCTAATTCTACTATTCTTTACTGTGCTAAACACCAGAACCATTTCACATAAAAACAAAACAGATAAAGTCAAGGATTACTATTGAAAGGAGAAAGCCTGTCAAATTTTTTACTTACCATTCTCCTCTCTATTTTGCCTGCTTACCCATCTTCACAATTTGTTTCTCTCATACACACAATAAATTTTAATTATATATAATAAATGACTACAAAATTAACTTTTAAAAATTATGATGAAATTAAATGTGTACAATCAATTTTAGATCAATTATAATTTTAATTATTAATTTTTAATTGATAATAAATATTATTAATACTTCTTTCTCACTTTATGCAAGTTAAATTAATTACTCAGCCCTCCTTTATTAATTTTAGTCAAATATAAATTTATGGTCGCTATGACAGTTTAATTTGATATATCAAATATTTTAGATAACAAAAATTAGGTTTTGATTTCAAATTTGAGTCTGTGTGTTCTTTTAAATCCTTTTTTTTTTAACGGCCAGTTCTTTTAAATCCGTATCACCAATATATTTTGTTCGTAATTAACCTAAGCACTCAATTTGATCTCCAACGTTATACATGTCAACTAAAAGTAAGGATCAAAATAATTAGAAATTACTAAAACTAAAGGATACATCTCAATATGCTACTTGAACTTTATAGTCTTTAGATAGATAGTTAGACTCTTTTTTTTCTCTTCATGTATAAATACTTATGTATATGTGATAATTCTTGAAAATAATTAATAATAATATTCTTTTAATATTTGTTTGGTATTTTCTCTTCCTTTCTTAATGACTTTCTTCACCTTTCTTGTGGTATTAAACTCTTTTTGTAAGAATTCTATTTATCCTGTGTTATTTTTTGATTGTTGATAACCCTGTTCATCTTCTTCCTTCCATATTATTTATACTAGAAGTTGTAAACCTTAACTCTAAATACATAATGTTTTAATCCCTTCTTTATATATCAATGTGAAAACATAATTCAATTTTAACACCATCCTTGTTCAATGTGAGAATTATAATAAGTGGTATTAATAAAGATATCCCAAAAATAAAGAAAAAAACAAAACAAAACTTCAATTCATCTACATTACCAAACATGGTTGCTCCCATTAGTACTCATCAATAAGTTGTTTATGTTGTTCTTAGATATGTTAAAACTTCACCTCATCTTGAATTTTTCTTTCCCAAAAATATGATATTATCTTAAAATGATACGTTAATTCTGATTGAGAGTTTGTTAAAACAATCAGCACACCAGTTTTGGCTTTTAGAAAATCTCCAACTTTTGAAAAGTAAGAAATAGATTATTGTCTAATAATAATCTAGACTCTTACTTAAGACTCTCCTTGAAGCATAATAGTTATTGTATCTTCTTCACATCTATTTATTAACCATGATGAGGTAATAATGATTTATCGTATTAATTAATAAGTCATTAATATTACCAATAATTCACTTGTTCATATTATCTAACAAAATATATTGAAATTAAATGTGACCTTGTTTTGAACCAAATGTCTCGGTTAAAATTAATAAGGGAGTTAGACTTTTCTCTCTACATATAAATAACTTATCAAATAATTGTTAATTAATAATAATGTTATTTTTTTCTTTCTCAACTAACACTTTTTATGATTTATATTGCTTTTTCAGATGACACTCTTCACTTTTCATATGATATATATTAGGGATTGAAATCACCAATGATTCTAATATATATTTTTAATTTTAGGAATTATTATAATTTTTTAATAGAAATTGGTGGTTAAAATAGATAGTTGGGAAATGATGCTTGAATATAATGTGTGATAGGCTTGGGCCCACATATCGTACCTTGGAAAAATTAGGTAAGGTTGCAATTAAATTAATTTGGGAAATGCAGTGCATGCAAGTGAACTTAAATATAAAAATTGCACCTAAAGCATAGTTTGTAATTCTACGAAAAGGAGTTGAATCAATAATTGATATGAAAGAGGTTGTCACTTACATCATGTAACTGCTAGATCCAACAAAAAGATCACAGAATCATTTTGGTAATCAAAGTTTTGCATGTTAAAGTGGAGACCTTTTATTCCACGCAGTGTACTTCACCTCGATTTAAATCATTTAAAAAAAAATAAATATGTTTTTAACTATAGTTAATATATATAGTTACGTCTCTTTTATGCTGTAATAGTTTTTAGTGTTTTTAAATCTAAGTTCTTTTTTTTAGTCTTCATTGTTAATTCTGGTTGTTTAGTGTTGACATCATTAATAAAATAAAAAATATAAAGCAAGATAACCAAAATAATAAAAAATAGTGTTTATGAACAACCCTAACTACTATTTAGTTATGTAGTTATAGTGTGATTTTCTAATTAAAGGATATCCATAAATGAATAAGTGAGCACTATTAGACATTTCTTGATTAATTAAATTGTGTTATATTTACTCGATAAAGTGATGCAAATGTACTATTTTCAGGCTTTAATTTTATTCTAATTCTTCAGTAAAGGGTTGACGTGTTAGATTGCGAATCTTTTTTTTTCTTTTTCATTATTTCTTAAATTGTTGATTTTATACAATATCTGCGAATTATTGGTTATAATTTAAAAAACGATTATCCTTATTACTATAAGTTAACAATATAATACTTATGCATTTTAATTTATAATACTTTAATATTGGTCTCTTTTGAATTTTATTTGTAATTTTGACCTTTTGTCTTTATTGTATCTGGATCACCTGATCCTAAAATTAACACATTAATTTAAAGTACAGTCAATAAGTAATTTAATCAATTAAAATATAATGAATAAAAGAAAAAAAATGCTTAAAGTTGAGAATTAGATCAAAATAAAAGATTTTCGAAAAAAATATATGATAAAATAGTACGAAAAAGAAAATAGAAAGAGTAAAATCACTTATTAAGAATAAAAGATTAATGGTTATTATAGGTGTGATTGGATTGGACTCTGCTAAATTCATAACTCAACCCAATTAAAATTGTATGAAATAGGTTGAGTTTGTCCATTATTTTTTAAACTCAACTCAAACTAATACAGTCGCAAAACAAATTTGATTGAGATAAGTAAACTGAAATCTTAATATTAAAACATATTTTTTAATCCATGCCCTATATATACTGATAGAGCTTTTGGTTTGATTATTTAACTTGAAGATAGAACAAAGTAAGAATTATGAATTCAATCTATTAACACAACTCATCTAATGATTCAAGAGATAGTTTAAACACAAATATCATTTAATGACTCAAGAGATAGTTTAAACACAAATATATATCATTGATTGGAGTATTTGGTGATCCAATGAAGTTAGAAGCATAAGTGTTAGGCTTCCTTATTTCAATTTTCATAATTTTAAACATAACTTTTGTTGCATAATTTAAAATATGTAGGACTATATGAAATAATGTATTCACACCCACAATGAAATAATAATGCTTATACAAGTGAACATTTGAACAAGTTATGGAAAGAAATATAATTTTAATGGTTAAACTATTGTGAGTGAGTAAACTTGTCATTACCAATAATTTAATATATATATTTTTTGTTTAATATAAAAATATTATTATTATTTAATATTGATCATTCAATAATTTACTTTCAAAAGTTGTAAAATTACAGCCCGTGGTCAAACTTCTATATGAACAAAATTTAAACCGGCTGAGTCAAATTTGACTCAAATATTGAAAAAAAATAGTCTAAATTTAATGGGTTGATTTAAGTGGAATCCAGTTTGCAAGTGATTAATACATGTGAATAAAAATATTAAGTAGACCAAAATTATAATTTATCCAGGTATTATGATAAATAAAAGTAAATAGTCTAAAATATATATTTATAGAAAAATCTTATATTCCAAATACAGCATCGCACCGCAGGGGTAGAATGAGTAATTTTAAATGTTACCTAGGCCTAGTGTTTTCAGTCAGCTCGGCCTAAAATGAATTATTAAAAGACAGCCCAATATCTACTTTCATTTATCTGGACCTTACTACAGGTTTCATGATCTGTAATTTTTTTTTTTTTATGAAGAGCGAAAGTTAATTTAAAGTGAATTTGTATTAAAACAAAAATTTATTTAAAGTATATTATAATTTTGGTTTTGTGAAATTCAAGGTTAATTGATTTTATTGATTTAAACAAAGAAAATTACTTCAAAGTATTCTTTTATTATATTTAAGCTTAAGAGCTCGATCTAAATGTGCGTGCAATGTGCAACAAGGTTGAATTTATTATATCTATTTTTTTCATGAATCCTTTTTGTCTAGTATCGAAGTTTAAGTTCTGAGAGAGAATTAGGTTTTGTTTTCGAATTTTAGAGTTTCAAGTACAAATTCAAATTTAAATGAACTATGTAAACATTTTTTTTCCACGTGAGTTTATCCTTTCACTTTGGTATTAGAAACCACGAAATAGAAAAGTTTCATGCTTAGATTTTAAATTTCAAAACAAGCCATTCTAATATTTGTAAATGTTGATTGGAGGTGCAAAAAATGTTTAGGTTGGGTAGCTTTTGCGCTTAGTGGTTCAATAATTGAGATTAAAAGAGTGAGTGAATATGTTGTGAGCTAAGTTAAAAAATAGAGGCAGTTATCGAACATACAACCGTAAAGAATAAGAAAAATGTTTGGTATATTGATAACTTCAAACAAATATAATTTTCATATCTTATGAATAGTATTAAAAGGTGTAAAATCTGGAAGTTACTTTTGAATTACAAAGTGAACATTTTCATATCCATAGAGGTGCAGAAGAAAATTATAGGGTGCAAAAAGAAATTCCTTGTAAAGAGATCACAAGGCCCAAACTCATGTGCAAACTACACATCTTAGTGACCACTTTGAAAAGTTTAAGTACACTTTGGCACATAAATACTTAAAATAAGCTGAGTCTGGAAAATGTGAGACCTTTTCTAATTTACAATATATGATAAAATACAACAATTTTCAGATACTGTAAAAGGCGAAACAAATAAAATTCTTTTGTTTTCATAAGATGTAATGTGTTGCTGTTGTTGTTGTAAGTTATCTAAGTCAAATATAGACAAAAAGAGAAGAATTTAGCATACAATGTAATTGATGTGACAAACTACACAAACCAAAAGCAAAGTGCATTAAAAGCATAAAAAAGGTTGTAGAAGTTGAGGTTTAACAAACCGTATCCCAGTGAACATTTGATTATCATCCTAAATTCAATTCTACTGTAACATAACTATATATAAAAAAAAAATTACCTTTTGTCATATAAAACGTACTATTATGTTAAAGAATTTAGTTGTATTTGTTTGGTTAGTTTGTCTTAGATATTTACACATTGTATAACTTAATTAGTAATTGACTTATGAATTAAGTTTTATAATATTTTACACTTATGAGTTTATTGTTTTTTGTTTTTGGAGTGAAAGTTGATATAATGAGCAGCTGTAGAAAATGTGTTTTTGTGGTTGAAATATATGTTACGGCTAGGTTAGAATGGTTGGTGATGGTAACATGGTAACTGGGTTGGTGATGGTAACATGGTCACTGGGAAAGGCAAAGTGAGTGAGAAGTAATCTAAGAAAGTCTTCAATCTGAATCTGGTCTGCTAAAACAAAAGAAGATTCGGAGCTGAAGATAAGAAAATATGGTGATGGATGTTATTATTATTATTATTGGACCACTGTTTTGTTTGTTCATCAACCCAGAGAATTGTGCATTAAATGCAGGCCTCCTTCGAATTCACTGTACGGAAAGGCATTTGAATGAGTAGGTCCACCACTTCACCATCATGATTTCAGTGTGGATTCCTTTGACCTTTCTTTCACACCACTGTTCCAGTGCAAGTGCAGCCCCATTGTCTTCTATCCTCTTCTCCCTTCTTCCTCATTTTCATCTTCATTTTGCTGCACTTTATTATTTCTTTTCATGGCATTTTTGCATTTAGTGTTGCAGCTAAGTGGTTGATAAGTATAGTTTCTCAACTAGGTGAACTCTTGGTATCTGCTTCTTCAACTTCATATAATTCGATCTTCTCTTGAAGAACCAAGAATATCACATACAACGTCTCATGCTTCTGCTAAGTCAAACAGTGCTCCATACTTAATGGTTGAAGAAAGATAAACTTGTTAGTGTTAATCATTCTCTAACTATAAAACTTTATTGTGTCCCTAGTTAATACTACTCCAGTTTTTCATCAGTATTCCAATAACAATGGAGTTGATTTCGACTATTGTACTTGATAAAATTTTGAGAAGTAGTTATTTCCTAATTATCTTTCTATTATCATTATAAAGCAGGCTACTCCATTAATTTGGTAGACTATTTGAAAACTTCAATTTATCAGTTCTTCCTAATATAGCTTGCTCAGTGTGTGGATCCACTTTTTTCAAATTTATCGTAATTAAAATAAAAAGGTTATAATTTAAAAGCTTAAATTTTATATTGTGTCGATAGAAGAATGTAAATATATAATTAGTATTGTAATTTAGATTATGTATATTTATGAATTAATTTTTAATTATTATTAATTGACATGGAGTAACATAAAGAAATGAAAAATTTATTAATTTATTTAATTTAAATTATTATTTATATAGTTAAAAACTTATAAAGTACTTACATCATTAATTATGTTTTTTAATATATATATATATATATATATCACTTTTAAACTAAAAAAATTAAAAATTAAGAAAAAGTTGGTAGAATGATATAAAAGTTTTAGCCTGTCTTGACTATTAAATCCCTAAGTCCAACTAATATTTCACTCATTAGTATCTTTTGAAAAGTTCTGGGACAAAAATTATTTGATTATTTGAAGGGTAACTTAGACATTTACAATCCTTATGCTCATTCTTGAAGCATTTTTTTCTGGATAATGTGTTTACCTATGTGATTTTATTGTCATTTCCTGGAGTATCACCTGCGTCATTTTTTATAAATATTTTTTAAATATAATATATGTATCATTTTTCTTAGAAGGAAAGTTCAAACTTGTATTCTTAAAACACAATTAAAATATTAAAATCATCTAAATTCTAAAATCAAACTAATAACATCCTAAATTTAAATAATAAGAACAATATTAGGTAAACAATATCCTAAAAATTGAAAAATAACAAATCTTTTAAATTATATTTTGTCGGCACTCTTTAATATATATATGGATCCATGAAATTTGAATTTGAAATTTTTACTTTAAAATTTAACTTTCCTTATTTTTATTAAATCAAATATTTATTATTAGATAAAAAAAATATAATTAATGGTTACGATATAATTCTTTTACTTAAAAGTATAATAACTTAGTCACAAATTAATTTGTAACACGGTCCTCTCAAATTTGAGTCACATGACAGTTAGTACTTATTCATAATAGTATCTCCTAAGGCAATCTTATAGAAAATCAATCAAATTTATGACTTAAACTTTATCATGCATTGAACTTTAGCATTAGACCAAATGTTATATTTGAGAAGTTATTTGACTACGCCGAAGGCTTTTGATGTTTGCTTTCTTTCTTATAAGTTTCATCATTGTCTAACCTGGGTGGAACCATCTGGACAATCAACTTGCATTTATCGTTTTTGGGTTTAATTCAACTTCTTTTTAGCATCTTGTGGGCTCCATTATCAACATCAAGCTTCATCAAACATGTGTCATTTGTTTTTATTTCGCTTCCTTTTTGTCTTTTCATCTACAATCAACTTTTCTCCTCATCAAATCTTAGCTCTAGCCTATCATTCAATATTGATCCTCAACAACATAGTCTTATTATTGATGAGACTTACATATGTTCTTATTATGCTCTCTACATTTACTGCACTTTGTAGTATCTTGTGCACCTTTATCTCTTCTGAGTGATTAGTTTTTAAGCAATAATTAAGGTATAGTGGAAAAGTTGGAGTCCTATTGTTTTGGTTGTTGTGTTCAAAATCACAGGCTTGTGTTTTTTTTTTCCTCCACCACTATTATTTACCATTTGGTGAGGAAAGCAGCTTAAATATTCTTAACTCCCAAGTTTTTCTTTCTGTAATGCATGTAACATTTTTGTCAAAGTGGTCTTACATGAATATTTTGTATTCCAAGGTAATTATAGAAATTTATGTCATGTACCATTACAAAATTTTTTCTACAATTCTCAGAGTTAGGAAATTTAGTTACCAGTATTCGCATATACCTTATTAGCAACAATTAATACTTTATGTCTGTACTTTTTATTATCTCACACTCTTTCTTTCCATGTAACTCGGATTCCATCATTAGATTTATTAAGTTCATGTACCAAATCTTTTCATCTCTTGCATATTCTTTGTTTATGAATTTTTATCTAAACCTTCTAGATGTATCTTCATTCGCACTGTCAAAAATTTTAGTTTTCTCCATCAAAGAGGTGTACCTTGTGAAAATTTTTGATTCGGCTTCTTCATAACTCTATAAGAATTTATCTCTTTCGAGGATTAAAAGAACATATTTCTTTATATCAATTTTTGGGCTTTTTATAAAGAAGACATGATGTGCTATTTTTCATTTTGTAGAAGGGAGGTTATTAAACTTTTATTCGCGATTTATACAGAGTTAATTATTTAAGTTTATAAACATATATGTCTCGTTTAAATAAACCTCAAGTAAATGATTATAGAAGAAGGATTTTTTTTTTTTTTCATATGTTAAGTTAGATATAAGTTAATCTGCGGAGTTAATTTTTATTTTGTAAGTATTTATGGATGAATTTATCTAAGAGGCTACATTGTCATATATTTTTATAAACTATTCCTACACATGCCTACATGATTCCTCTAAAGATTTCATCCAAGATTCCACTTTGACCAGTGGATATTCTTATCCCCCCTTTGGATTGATGTTTGACAAGTAAGACCCAATTTAACACTTGTAAAGCATGGTTCAGATTCACTGTCAAACTGTAGTAGAAGCCTTTCTTTAGTTCATACAGTGAAATCTTTACATTTGAAATTGCTACATATTCTCCTTATCTTATCCACCCAATTCCAAGCAATGAATGAGACTCTTCAAATCCTGCCATATGACTCACTATCTAGAACCTTAAAAAAGAGTATTTTTTATTTTCATAAATTACGTTAACTTGTGTATAGATTAAGTATACTATTTTTAAATGAATTAATATGAAAGATTCTTACAAATTATTTATGCGTACATTAATTTAAACTTAAGAAAAAATATTTGTAAAATAAATTGATAAAAAAACTCCATATGCGGGTTGTATAATTCCTCAAGTTCTATAACTAAGAGGCTGCTGAGGTTGAGATTCTTGGTACTATTCCCGTGTAGGGATATCAATAAATCTTATATTTTTAAGGGTTAATTTGGTCTAAATTTAAAGATGGAAACAAATTGGCATTTAAGAGAAATGATGTTTTGATACTCTCCGGATGTATCAGAGGCAGATCTGATAAATATATCAGATAGAATCTTTCGGAGAGAGATCAGAAGTAGAAGTGATAGCCAAGAAATATATAATAGGAAAGAATGGAGATTAAAAAACTGGTGGGGATGAAAAAATGAAAGTGAAAATTTATAGTTGTTAAATTTAAGACATAGTAGTTTGGTTTAGATACTATAGGTAACATTGCAGTCACAGTTTTGATCCCATTAATAACTGCTCTAATTATTTGTACCTAGAACATACAAGTGAATAATTATTCCTCGTCCTTTAGATTGATTTTCCCTATAATTTAAACTTCATAACTTCACATTTAAGTCTTCTTTTTTATCCATTTCACTTTCCCTCTTTCAGCTATTAGTGGCTGGTTCACATTCACCACGAGGACTGTGTATGTGAAGGGATGAACTCACACTTGATCGGATATCCTTGTTTTACGGCCCATGTCAATGTGATGCCAGGACAGTATCGGAGCACCAAAGCTTTATCTATGGAAAGGTCTTTTTCTTCTTCTTTTTTTTTTTTTCATCTATATTCCTTCTTTTCCCTTCCATTATCGATGGTAAGGTCCATATTAATTGCCCATTATTGATCTTCTCCTTCACTAAAGTTTTATCGTATAAGGTCAATAATACCAAAGACCTTTTCAAACAAAACAAATCCTTCTGGAAAATTCCACTTCGCTACTTGTGCGAAATTTGTTTCACTAAACTTCTTTGAATGATCACTAAGAAATTATTGATTGTTGAAAAATAAAGCAGACATAATTGGAAAAAGAAAATACGAAGTTTTTGAACTTAATTTGTACGTGTAGCACTCAGTCATGCTCCAGTGGATTTCTTCTTTTGTATCTTTATGTTTTGGACAGTTTCTTTTTATAATAATGCTATCTAAAGGATTAGTAAGGTGTAATGAACCCTACTATAACTACTCCCACTCCTATACATATCCCTAGTTAAATTACACATCTATTAATATTTTCTAAAACCTAATTTAAACCAGTAGTACTAGGAAAGAAGCATGATGCAGTTGCGCCATTTAACTTTCTGAGTCTGCAACTGCGGTGTGCATTACAACAGTTTGCAAGAGAAAAACGTTAAATCGATCGCCAGATAATTTTTTAATCAAAAGGTAGCATCGGATTATGCACAGGAAAAAATGTATTAGATGGGATTGTATTTAGAAGGACGACCTGTTAAATGTTATATCTGTTACTAGTTTTGGCAATATATCATATATAGATGTGTCACTGCATTTCAGATATATCAAAACCTATAGTATACTATATATCTATGTTAACACAACCGAATGATAGGCTATGATTATGCATAAAGTTATTTAGAAAGAAAAAACAACTGTCATATACAGGTACATAATTCAAATAACAATTGGGGTACATTTATAATTAAGTTTGGAGTTTTGGCCGACTGTACCTTCCTCTATTTATGGAAGTGTTTCATCATTGTATGTGTGTCTATATATATAAATATAGACCCCATTCAACCAAAGAAAAAAAATGTAATACGACTTACAAATTTAAACGATAGTAGTTATTATTATTGTTACTAGTACGTAAGTATGCAGAATTCATCTAATAATAGAAAATCACGGGGTGTTGCTAGCTCAATTTGATGCTGACATTGAAGACAAAACCTAAAACATTTCATTTTCGACACAGTGAAAGAAAGCTTTGGTCCCAATAATTGTTTTGCGATTACAGTACAAAGTCATATTTCATGGTGAAGATATGTAGCAAATTCGTGTGATATAACGGAGACGCAAAACATAGTTAGCATGATGGTTTACCCTTTTTGTTAATTTGTACAAGATGAAGTGAAGCAGTGAGTTAATGTGAAGAAAGAAAGCAGCTGGTTATGGTTATAGAATGGGAAAGGACCCCGGGTCAATTGACAGTGCAAGCTCAGCAGTTGATAATAATTATATAGAGCAAATGCACTGCAAATTTGTGCGTCAGGTATAAGTGGAGAGGAGACTGAAACTGAGCCAAGCAATTACAACGATGCATAGACGAGAGAGAAGAAGCACATGGTCCAAGGTAAAAAGCTACCAGCTGAGGAAACTAAAGAAATACGACACTTTAAGCTGCTCATATCTTTTGGCCTTTCTACGGCTTTTTGTATTGGTTCTCGCAATGAAAGATCAGAAGAGGACCACAGAGGAAAGAAGAACACAATAATAATAATAATAAAAATAGATTTTTACATCACAAGTAATTCGTTTGTAACCCCAAAAGCTTAGAATGGTCTCTGCATATTTGGAAAGATGCTGCTTCTCTCTGCGCCCCACTACTGGCATGGCCCTGATTCAGATGCAAGAGACGTTAAGGTGGTCATCATGAATAGAGTTTGTTTGTGTCTGAATGCTTTGAGAGCCTTGACAGGGACGACTGAGTCTGCGACTGTCATTAACCCCTCACCCAGTGGCACTGAAAAACATGCTGCTTTTTATTCACATTTATAAGTCGCCAGAATAGCAGTCCAAAAGAAAGGACTCTTCTATCTGGATTCCCTTTTCTCTCTCTTCCTTCTCACCAGTGTGTTTCTGCAGTGTGTATTCATTTCCTTTTTGAATTTCCATTTTCTAACTTTATTTTCCCCAGTACAATCCTTTAATGCTTGTTAAGGACTCCGCTTTCTGCCCTACACGACCAACAAAGATCTACACATAGTCCAAACACATAATCCAAAACAACCAAAACTAAAGGGTGGGGAATTCAGTGCTTCTCTGACTCTCATTCATTGCAATGCACGAGAGCAAAACCTAACGAGAATGAAATCAATATATATATATATACAAGTACTACTGTACACATATACCGCCACATCATCACACCGTCCACCATATTATACCACTCCAATATTATATCTGGTATCTACTAATTAATTAAAGAACCCAACACTTAACCATATATACTGACACCCAGCAAAACCTACTCATCGTATATACATATATATATATATATATATATATATATATATATATATATATATATATATATATATATATATATATATTATTTGTATAAA
>Ga0099824_1002905_pt1 | contig 25080 bp, 9 predicted proteins | sample SiratrowhiteBW_FD_76837 | JGI IMG/M metagenome (GOLD analysis project Ga0099824, IMG submission 76837) | Root nodule microbial communities of legume samples collected from California, USA - Siratro white BW | ecosystem: Host-associated > Plants > Roots > Nodule | place: USA: California...
AAAAAAATATATATATATATATATATATATATATATATATATATATATATATATATAAACACTTTTTAAAAAAACTGTAAATAAAAAAAATGGTCATTCAGACTTGGGAATTAAAAGCATAAGAAAAGGTAGTGAACATCATGATTACTCTACACCATGCCATTGTGCCATACAGAAGCGGTAGGGATGAGGGAAGCTAAAGCCTTTGAAAATCTTTTCCAGAATTTATTCAAACAGAAATATCAAATAATCATATCTAAAGAATATATTATACACTGTTAAACATATTTGTATAACTTGGTCCATTATTCAAGGATTCAATCTTGGCAACTTCATTAAACGTAACTCTTCCAGTTTATTTTGTTATTCATTAATCCTAGTAAATATTGCAAAAATAATATCAAAATGTAGACAGGGAACTACTTCAACAGCTAATGATAATTGGGATTAAATTTTCTTCAAAATGTGTGCTTTAGAATAAAAGATACAAAATTTATTATTTTTAAAATATGTTTAAAGCTTTTTTGCAAACATGAACTTAGATGTCTGAATCTAGTCTTGAGTAGTTGCATAGGACTGGTTTCCCAATTAAAGTAATACTTTTAACAATGTCGTATTCAGTCAGTGGAGTTTTTATAATGCAGACTGATATAATTAAACATCATAAATAGTTGTTACTTATTCATGTAATTTCTTCAAAAGATGGCAAAATTGTTATTGGATAAATCTATCAATTTGTAATAAAATAATGCACAAAGAATTATTGAATACTAGCTCTTACGAAATACAAATTTTTTTTAAAGAGACTAATTTTGTTGGAGAAATGACAAAGAGTGTGGTTTATGATGATAACAGTGCATTTATAATACAAATAAAAGTAAATGCAAGTTGAAAGAGTATGAACTTAACGACATAAAGGAGCTGACAACTATGGATTTTTTTTTTTTTTTGAGAAAAAGAAACTGCAGGTTTTGAGGTGGTTGAATCATTAAAGCGATTTGCATATTTTTGGCTTTTGAATCATTAAATCGATTTCTAATTTCAACTAGAACTTAGATGAAACGGTTGAAACCCTACTGCAAAATATGATTACATTGGATTTCCTGATAGATAAAAAATGGCGCAGAATATTTCTGAACGTGATCTTATAGTGGGAATTGGAGTGACCATACACAAATAAGTTGTGGGGGCATATCTTAATCATAAAAAGGAATCTGTGTGATCAACTTGCTAGCTCATATACAATACAACTGAGAACTCTCTTATATTTACAAATGACAAAGGAGGGAGAAAAAGGAGAGTACCTTACCACAACCACCACCACCAATGCTAAAAAAATGGCAATTCTGAAAGTTCCTAATGATTGCAAGTTACAAAGTTATAGAGCTTTTGAGTGAGTAAATAGTGTTAAGGGCTTTAGCACTGTGTCTAATCTCAGTTGAGATGGAAAACTTTTGCATCAGGATTTGTTCAAACCATTACTTTGCCAGCTAATTACTTGGTGCTGTGATGAGTTGTTCATGTTAGAGGTAGTGGTTCCATTTGTGTAGCTTGATTTACAAGACATTTATCGATGGACATTGAAGACTCCTGAGTGTGCATTGTTGATGCTACATTGTTAAATGCAGAGGGGGTACTAGAATACTATCCAGTTATGTTTGGAGAGGTTCAGATGCAGCTTTATTTCAATGAAAGTTAAGCAAAGGACATTATCTGCACAATAAAGAGTTCTCTGCACCTAACCTTGTAGAATGTAGACCCAAGAATAACATTATGTGCCAGATTGTAAAGAAACATGGGTTACATCAGAAGTAATATTTTATTTTAAACTTTATTGAAGTATTGAACCCCCATCCACAACTTTTTTTTTACATCAAAGTTGTTTTGAAATATCAGCTAATATAATTTTAAATAAATATTTAGAATAACACTGAGATATCAATTAACATGGTTTTACGTAAATTTTCATATTTTATTTTTAGAAAGCGAAATTGATTTAGTTCAACGTTAATTTGGAATTAAGATGACTATAAATAGATAGTGCATTGCATGAACAAACTTTAACCCATTTGACTAATAAATTTAGAAATAAAAAAACCAAAGATATAATAACAATTTACTTCAAAAGCTATTTTACAAAATTTAATTCAAAGTTAATTTTACAAATGCGCACCCAAACACAAACTTAGTTTTCCATCAGGATGAGTTCTTCGCATGAAATTTCCTGAAACTTAATTGACACTTTGATCAAGCTAAAATGCAGACTCAATCATATATGTTTCATTAATGAGAATTGGAACACTTGTCATCGCAATTTAATGAAGCAGTATGCAAACTATAAATTCTATAATTTCGTCATATTAAATCTTCTGCCAACAAATTCAGCTTTGATTAAAAAAAATGTTACTAATGGGAACAAACTAGACTAATGCTTGACAATAAATTACCAAAAACAAATACAATATAGAACAATGCTAAGCAATTGCATAGTTAGTTATTAACTCTTTTCCCCACTTTCTAGCAAATTTGTTATCATTAAGGATCACCCTGCATGCCAACTTGAAGGGAAAATTTCAATGCAACTTCCACTACTTAAAATATAAAGACAGGACCATGTTTAAGCATAAGCCGCCAAAGATTGTTAAGGGGTCACAATTGGGAGCAAACAGTTTAATTTGATTGCCCTGGCCTGGTTACTAAAGGTGAGCTCAAATCACCAATCTTGGCTCAAACAGAATGCTTTAGGGGTGTACTAGAGCTAAAAATAAATAGGAGAGAATTTTGGAAGAAAATTACTAACAATGGTTTGGGGTGTTTAGTCTAGTGGAACTCACCCTTACTCTACTCTCAATTCTGGTCTCTTGTAGTTTGAAAATAAGCTCAAACTAATTCTTTCCCCACTTTTCACATACACATCTTTCCACCAAAAAGCTCAAGGCCTGAACTATCAAAACCTTTCCACCCCACTCCACTTTCACTCCCCACCTTAATTTCTACTTTTCTAACCAAGCATGCCTTTAATTTTCTTTTTCACTGTGTTCTATTAAAGGACTCAGATCTTTTCTGAAGCATCGAATACTTAGACTTTGCTATCGAGGCAAAAATCCAAGTTATAACGAAAACAACAAAAACGGAACTAAGGACAGACGGATTTTGATCACCATATGTCCGTATTAATGCTGATGTATCCATGCTGATTGAAGCAAACCTTTCATCGGACTGTCTTCCACTGTACATAAAAAGATTGGTAAGAGCCTTATCTATGTTATTCATGAAGGATGGTAGTGTAGTTTTCTTACTTTGTTTAAGATAAATTACGAAGTCCAATTCTAAACAGTCATCTGAAATTATTTATGATTGTTCCATCATCATTAGCACATATAGCACAGCTAGGATATACCTTAAGAAGTTCTTGATCGATCCCCATAGAGAGTCAACATTTTTTATTCCCTTGCTTGAGCCATCACCCCTTGAATCCCTCCTCTTTGTGAATTCATTGAACTTTCCTTGAGGTATTCCTGGAAAGCAGTTAAAAAATAATCCTGAACAATTTTTCTAGTTAAAATATGTTCAGCATAATTTTAACCTGTAATACATTTTTAATTTCAAAAGTATCCGATTATAAAGAACTAATACCATTGTCACCCGAAGACAGTGAATCCCTTTTGTTAGAAGCTCTTAGTGAAGCTAACTGCTCAACAAGCACACGTTCGGTGTCACTAGTACAAGCACAATTTAAAGATAAAAGGAAATCATAACTATAAGAAATTTAACATAAAGCCGCATATACAAGTAACAAAAGTATTCAATTAAGAAGAAAGCATGATGTGTATTGTAGGCAATAGACTGTGAAGTAATATGTTCTCAATATTCTCATGAAGGTGGAATGATCATTGCAAACTGCATATCAGTCTATTGTAAATTTGTAACTGCAGGAAACTGGGATTATAAGACAAGGAGTAATTTGTTCTCCAATAACAACGGTAAATGAAATCCACAGAAGTGCAATAAAGATTTTGGCCTCTAATCGATAAGGGAATAAAATATATACTAAAAGTTGCTGCTCTTGGGAACCTCAAGCGAAGAACAAAAACTAAGAAACTTCCAGTACATGCAAAACTCTAAACAAGACAATCTATGATGAACTCTCTCTTAGGGGATATAAGAAACAATGCTAAGAAAAATACAGACCTGACATCCTTTGGAATAAGAACATTCACAATGAAGTAATGATTGCCTCGAACAAATGGTTTATTCATGTCTGGAACTCCCAAACGTGACAACTTCACTGAATCTCCAGGTTGAATCCCTGAAGGAATATGAAGATCCCGTAAACCTTCAACAGTATCTACCTGAAGTCACCTCAGTTTGAAGTTAAAAAAGCCTTCAAAGACACAAAAGCTACAGGATATTCCTCAATGTCATGAATGATTTCACTGAACTATTCTTGAAAATGCAAACAGAATTTAAAATTGTATATGAGCTCTGCCTTTAAGCACATATAAGAAATGGCTCAATTAATATTATAATAATAGTGAATAGTTCCTACCTGAACTACTAAGTTTAACGTAAAAACAACCTTCAAAGACAAGACAAGATATTCCTTAATTTATCAATGATTTAAATTCTTTTCTGAGCCTGAAAGGAACTACAGAAAGATTAAACTTGTGTATTATCACATCTAAAAAATGGATGAAGTAATATTATCGGCTCCTAAAAGATCATAATACATTAAGTAACAATTTCAAATTAAGGGTGAAAATGGACTAGGCTTGGCTAGACATTACAAGGCATAAGCTTGATATATCTTGAAAGTCTATTATTTACAAGCCTAGTTTATAGTATGGTCTGAGTAAGCCTCCCTGTAAATGGGTTAATGAGACTAAACTTACATGTAAGATAACAGACTAAAACTTTTAAATTAACTAAGTCCATAATTTCAAAAGATTACACTAAAAAAATAATATCATTAGGCTTTAAAAACTTTTTGTATGGTTAAAAGTCTAGCCTAACTAAATAGGTTTCTGAAAATTCAAGGTTTAACGTGGTATGCTTGGTGTGTACAAAGCCATAGGCCAATTAACAACTTGACCTGTTTCCATTCCCGATGGAACTCACCATAAGTGCTTACTGAAGCATGACCATCTGTGTCCATAACCACATGGATGATACAGAATTACCGATTGTTCCCAGCAAATAGCATTGATTTGAGTCAAAATAACGAGATACACTTAATGAAGGACCTCATCAAACAAGATTATAATGCTGTACTTACAATTGCACAATTTTTGTTGATAGATTATCATGGCTGCAAATAATTCTAATAATTTGTAAAATAAAATTTACACCCACTTATATACTATAATTTTAACCATATTTCTAGTTGACGTGGAATCTCTAACACCTCACCTCACACCAAAGACTCAACATTTTGAGCACAGACTGAGTGACCCAATAAAGGATGGTTTGATAGGCCAACAAACCTTGTTATGATAACATTGATATAAATTGAGAAAACTCTTGCTCTTTATTATTATTATTATTATTATTATTAAAAAATTCCCTTTATCCAAATATGAGGCAAATAATATTTTTACTAATTACAAACAAAATAACAATTATCAAGTTCTAAATTATGCACATAAGGGGGAAATTCATTGTATTCCTTCTTGGATTCTCTCTTCCCAGAGTGTCCCGTCCTCCATGATTTGTTTTGTCACTAGTCCTTTCAACACTCACATCTAAGGGCAATCTTAAGATTTATGCATCACTCTACGAAATTTGTTCAAGACAAATTGTTGTTCTCAAGCAGTGATTACAAAGAAAAATTATTAGAATTGTTTGTGGCCAAGGTAATCCATCAAGAAAAAACATGCATAAGTTGTGCTATAATCATATTTAATAAGGTCTTTTATTAAATGCATCTCCCATAATTTTGTTACAGATCAACGACCCTCAACATTGATTCGGAGAAATCCCATTGATAGATTTCTTTAGTGGGTCACATCCATATTTCGTCAAATATTAGGCCAACTCTAGTTGATCGCTTATGAGTAGGCTATTTAGGTCTAAAACAATTTTCAATTGTATCATATATAACTATTGAATGGTTGTGTGCATAATTAATATTCTAATTCATATTATGAGCTAAAGTCAGAACTAATACCTTTGAGTTTTTAATCTTGTTGAATTTATCCTAGTTAAGTCAGTGTTGAGGAGAACCAGTCTTCACGGCTTGGCATCACTTAGAGAGGAGCTTTAGATCATGTGGTCACCAGAGAAAAACAGAGGCGGTCGAAGACAGTAGGTGGGGGTGGAAAGCGCTTGCTTGTCAGACAAGACAGGTGGAGCAGGATCAACCCGCTTTGATAGCAACTTAAAGAGAATATATGAGAAAAAGGGTTTGAGAGATCTTAACTTAATCTCTCTACTTGTTCAAATTCATATATTTGTAAGGATCAGTGGCTTTCTACAAAACTTAAGAGGTAAAAAAACAACTTAGGATACTAGGTTACAGATAGATGCAACTATAAACAACTTTTGCTCAGAAGATGATATAAACTTCTAACAAGTCAAAATCTCAACAATTGACAATTTGGGTATTACTATTATCCAATTGCACCTCACTAACATAGATAAAGGCATTCCACTGTCGCAAACCTATAATTAATACTAGCCTTGACATGAGTAATATAGGAAGGCGTATAATTCTAGATATTTACTGAGATACTTTTACTAGAGAAATGACTTAAATAAAACTTGGGCAATTCTTGTCTTATAAATTGATTTGGTAGAGCAAGTTAGGGTCTTAGCAGAACACTAAGATGATATCGAAATCTATATTAGATCTATTGTTGGGCTACCTACATTGCTGTGCTCCAAGCCCATAACCCTATGTGTGAAGGTATTGTCTTGGAAAAGTCCCATAATGGTGGACCTATGGTCACCCCTAGCCTACCTTAATTGCAACCTTGATGGGTTTGCTTAGTCTCACAGCAATGCTCACTTTACAAGCTAACTTACTGGAGTTAAATTATACTCAAAGTCCAAATTCTAGGTACATCAATATCAAAACAAATAACCAAAGACAACTAGGGATGTGACTTACATAGTCATATAAAAACTCTCATAAGATCCTAATCAAATAACTGATATTACCTTTTTAATTGACCCCAATATTGCATCTGTGAAGTCAATGTTAATCTTTGAGTACAAATGAAGACCCTCTCTCCAAATTCCTTGCTTTTCGTCTACATGCAGGACAACCAAAAGATCCCCAGTAATTTGCCTGAAATAAAATGTGCCAAATTAATAGCACTTAGATAAGTTGAACTCTCAGGGAATCTGACCAACCAGGTTGCAAATAAATAGGCTTTTGAAAATGAGATTCAATTTTATTTTTAAGTAACTTCTTGTGTCTCAAATTAAGTGATATCATTTTCTATTATGACACATGATAATCTGGAATGGTTTTGAGGTAATCTGTCATCAATAGTTAATCATCGTATCAGCCGATCTGGTTAAACTAGTAGTAAATTGATAATTAAGAATAAATGAACAAAATGGGACAGTTCCTCAACTTGGTTGTAGGAGATCTTTGGGTCCTTCATTTGTGACTTTATGGTAAATGAGTTGGTGAGTTTGCTTAAAACCGTGAATATGAACAGAGTAATTACACATTTAATGTTGGCAAGTTGACTATCCAGATTTACAAAACCACGTCATATTTACTTAATGAATGATAATAAAGTAGATACTTCACAGTCTTTATTACAACTCTATTTTCCATTTATTAAAACTGTGAATATGGACAGAGTAATTACACATTTAATGTTGGCAAGCTTACCATCCAGATGTAGAAACAATGTCATATTTACTTAATGAATTATAATAAAGTAGATACTTCACAGTCTTTATCACAACTCTATTTTCCTTTTATCAAACTGACAAACCCAAGTAGAAACATTGTTCGAAGTAAAAAATTCATTGGAATCCTTCTAACCTCTTCTTATCAAAATTCCCTTGTCCTTGAATTTGCATTGTGTCTCCATCACTGACTCCAGCAGGAATGTCCACTTCAATTGTTTGTTTAGATTGCACCTGACCATTGCCATCACACTTTCGACAGTAATCTGTGATTATTTTACCAAGGCCACTACATTTAGAGCAAGTAGAAACCTGAATATCACATGTTCCAGATATCACCTTGTTACGTCTCAGATAATATAAATACCATTGGCAACACGGTTGCTAACTAATTAAATCTATTTAATTTAGATTACCTGAGATATCATTCCAAAGGGTGTTCTCTGACTTTTCATTTCTCCCCCTCTGCCACCACAATTTGTGCACTGCTTAATGCAATTTTTTGATTTAGCTCCCGTACCATCACACGTGCTACATGTCTGAAAACAGGAAACTTCAATCTCCCTCTGTGCTCCAAATATTGATTCTTCAAAGCTCAAATTAAGGTCATATCTGCATGACAGAATGAAATAAAGTTAATGCCAAATTTTACAGACATATCTGTTGGAATCAAATGAAGGTCATATTTGTTGGCATTTTACGGAAGGAACATGCACAATATCTTCCAGGGTCAATATCTTCCAAGGGCAGACAAACTCTGGCTATCTTCTTTCATCTAAGTGAGTTCTACTTAAATCATAGGATTCTGATAATTTGCTGAGTATTCAATTATCAATCAAATTGTGAATGCTCTTCATAATACATTATACTAAACATCTCCGGACTTTCACTCATAATTTGTTAATTACAATAATATTCCCTTCCGTAGTTATTTTATTTCTGTTATCTTTTCTACAGTTCCAAGTTGGATATTTGGATAATTTCTGACTTTGGCTGCAAGTCCTACCCATGTTTCAATTTTGTAATTTCTTTGTAGTTACAGGCCATAATGAAAGCTAAAAAAATTTCCCACCCCTTAAATACAATAAGATCAATATTAAAACCCAGTTGGAGAAACAGTAAACCCTACAAAATCTATTGGAATCTAAATTCAGACACAAAGCAGTTTGATAGCGTGTTATTTGGAGTTTTGGAAAATAGGGTAAAGACTGTTCAGTGCCTACTCTTACTGGGTAAACATGTTCTTTTCCTTCAACTAGCGAGCCCTTTTCAATAATCAAGTTTAGAATTCTTACAGTAAAAAGTAGTGAACTTTGTAGATTTATAGTGTTTTCTTGGAAATTCATTGTACAGCAGATAACTTCATCTGCCTGATATTTGGTGCTTGACACAAGGTCTTTTATAATTATCATTCCAAGAGATTTGAGAGCTTCATTGTGCTAGTTCTTCTTTATACTTTTTTTATTCAATTTTGTTTCTGGAGAACAGCTCAATGCGAGCCTTGGTACAACAGTAATTTTGTGCCTTGGTGACCAGTTAGTCATGAGTTCAAATTGAAAATAACCTCTTTTCTTATGAAAAGTTATGGCTGCATACAATGGCCCTTTCCCATTTCTTCGTATAGCGAGTAGCTCTATGACACCACGATAAGTTAGTTTTTTCTGGAAAACACCTCATGCTTCTGCTTGCCGTTTTCTTATCTTCTGCTAGATAAAATTCTTCTAATTATGAACAAGAGAAGGAAAATCCCTTAGGGTAAGAGAAGGCTCAATAAGAACAAATAAAATTTTCAAAACTCTCACTCATAATGAGTCCAGTAATCATAGTTAATTCACAGAAATTAATGAACATAATCAGAGGATAGTTACCGAATATCATGAGTACGGTTTCTCTTGCTTCCAAAATTGAAGTTGATGCCCCCTTCATCACCATCTCCAAATATTCCATCAGAACGACCAAAGAATGTATCAAATAAATCAAAAGGATCAACCTGATCAATTCACATGGCATCAGAAGTAAGTAATCAGGTGGGAAATGAAAAAAGGGACATGTTACTTCTGTATAAATATATCTTCATATCAAGAGAGTCACAAGTTCATATTGAAATACAAAAAGTGAAAGAGATGAATATGCACACACCCCTGGAGCAGCACTTGACCCTCCATTTTCTTGTTGAAGACCTGACTCGCCAAAGCGATCATATAAAGATCTTTTCTCATCATCTGATAGGACCTATATGCAAAATTTGTCACCAAACAAATAAAAAGGTACAGATGAAAGTATATTACACATACAGTTATTGTCCCTGAAGTAGTATCTATAAATTTCAGTCATCCAGTCTTGAATCCCAGACACATAAAATATTACAATGCCAATGTTCAGATCATTAAAAAAAGTAGAATAGACAGATATTAAAAAATTAACAAGGCAAAAGAATGTAAAATAAGCTCCTTAATGAATTAAAAATATGTCCTCCCTGGGCAAGTATTACCAATGATAAAAGAAATTGCATCATTCAAGGGCAAGAATTACCTCATATGCAGCACTTATTTCTTTGAACTTCTCCTCCGCCCCAGGGCTTTTGTTCATATCTGGATGGTACTGATCCCAAAAATTAAAAACCAAATAGTCAAGAATCAATTCTTCTAAAAGATTAAACTGTTTGGTAAAGTAACATCGATCATTAATGGGGACAATACACAGAATCACCCTAGCTTCAGCTAGCATTAAACTTTCATGAAGAAACATGTTAGCAAAAAAAATTGAATTCTAGACCACAAGGTCATAGAAGCTGCAATAACATGTCATGAATCAATACCCCCAAAAGCAAGTTGTTGGGTGAGGCAATAAATGGTTTGTTGAAAAAATGCTAGCAACATTAGCTGCAATCCCAAAATGTTTTACGTTGTTGGACGAAGACAGATGAGTGATTTGTTAAATGATTGCATCATACTCTGTAACACATTCTATTAATGACAGAAATGAATAATTACAAAATTTTTTAAGTATCACTTCTTACTCAATGAGCTTTACTTATAATTTTTCAGTTTCAAATAAAATTTAACCAATAATAACGTTCTTAATAGAGTTTATATGGAAGAGTGCGTTAGAGAGTATATTACTAGCATTCCTCATCAATAGCCTAATGAATGCACCAAATCACGTATCACACATTTTCATAGACCGACTCAGAATCTTAAATTACAACTATTAATATGAATAAAACATCTAAATATGCTGAATTATGAAATGAATTTCCCATAAACATAACAACTCATATTCCAATTACCCTAGTTTGTTCCAATTTCCCCAAAACCAAACACGACCCATTAAAATTGGCACGCAAACAGGCGAGAAAGTGGGAACCTTGCGCGCCAGCTTGCGATAGGAGGCCTTGATTTCTTGCAGCGAGGCACCGGGGCTTACGTTCAAGGTGGAATAGTAATCGGCCCCTGCTTTGGCTCTGATCACTGCAGCACGCGAACGATTCCTGGTTGTGGAAAACCCAAAAATTGGGTTCTGAATTTTGCGCAGAAGGTGGGAACCAAATGTGGCATTAGAGAGAGTGGAAGACGATGATGGTGGCGCATTGGTGAGTGTGGAAATAGCACAGGGAAGCGGTGGAATAGAGCGAATCAATGGCATGGGTACAGAAGAAATTTGATTCGGAATGGAAAAAAGGGTTAACGATAATGATTCATGAGAGAGGGTTTTAGAGGGGTTAGGGAGATAGAGGTGATGCTCATGGATAAAATAAATAAAAAAGAAATTAGTTTCAAATATAAATAAATTTTAATCTAGTTTATTATATATAACCATTAATAATGTTGTGATATTATGCTCTACTTAATTGAAGTGGTAGGCATATTTGTTCTTGATTGAGTTTAAATATAACAGACTAATATTATTTGCTGAGAGAGTTTAAGGAAAAAAATCAAAAAGATTTTATAAAAATTAACATATAAATGATATCATTTTTAATTCAAAATTTTAAAGATATTAGATTTATGGATTTTTTTAATATGTTATTAATTTTTTTATTCTTAATACTCTCACATTTAAATATTTAATAATAATAAATAAAATTATTTATTAATTTTTTCAATAATATTAAGATTAATTGGATCGTCTATCTTTTGTTTGGTTGCATAGTTTTTAATGATTCTATGTTATTCTCATTTTACATATAAAGACGTGTTGTATTTATTTTTTTTGTGTTCTCTGTCTACAAAACCTTTTATAATACATAAAAAGGGGAATTTGTAGCATCTTTATCTTATATGTTTAAATCTAAAGACTTTATTTTGTTAACAAAAGATATTTTTGCATTTAGAAGTAATTATTCATTGATCAGGTTACTAATACTCTTTCAACTTTCCTTAAGAATTTATATTAAAATATAAAAGTAATATAATTAAAATATTAATATATTGAATTGTCAAATTGTCTGGAGAAGATGTGAATCTATCATCTTTTAATCAATAAATATTTCTTTTAACTTTGTGAATTGTTATTTTTGTTGGAAACACGTAGGCATCCATGGACACAATTCCAGTGTACCAGAAAGTGTCCAGTTTTTTAAAAGAAACTAGGCAGTTAAAAAAATATATAACATACCTAAAGTCCAAGTTTCAATATGCATAAACAAAGTTGGTCTTAAAAAACATATATTGTATTATGTAATATTAACATAAATTAAGTATGATACATAGTAAATAAACGCTCAGTATTTCTTATAGAAAATTATTCCATAGATCTCGAAATAATTATTTTTTAGTAAAAATTATTTTTTTCAACAGAGTCTCTGAATTTATCTTTAATAAAATCTTACTGTTTAAATTAGAAATATATTATATTAATAAAATTAATTCAATAGTTAGAATCTCATGCATGATACATATAAGATGATTCATTCCCAGAAGATTATGATATTTTGATAATGTAAATACTAAAATATTTAACACTAAAATAAATTATTATTTTATTATTAAATAATATTTATTAAAAAAATAGTGGCAAATGGAAGTAATTAATAAACAAAAATGTCAAAAGTAGAAATTTTCTTCTCAAAATATGTTTACTCCTCAATATATATTTTATTCCATTTAATGTTTAGTATGTTTAACCTAATAGTTTAATACAAAATCCCAACCCTTTCTTGTTTTCTTCACATCCAATTATTATTTTATAGTTGTAAGTTTCCTTGTTAATTACTTGTGCTTTAAACCATTGAAAAGTTCTTGCCTGCAAAAGTCAATGCCTCTCTCTATGCATTTGCATTGTATTGTATAAGAAATCTCTCAGAAAATAACCTCAATCAGTAACAAGCCAAATGAAAACCATGAATTGCTAACTCTTCAAATACCCTTAGAACCAAAAAAAGTGTTACACCATCTTTGATCATTCACCTAAACCTTATCAGTAGAAAATAAGGCACCATGTGTTGCAGAAACCGCTGCATCAGCTGCATTTGCTGCGCATTCATCACCCTCATATTCATCTTCATAGTTTCCACAATCATCTTTTGGATAATCATCTCACCATCAAATGTGAAGTTCCATGTAACCGATGCCTCCCTCACACAGTTCAACCTCACAAACAACAACACCTTGTATTACAACTTGAAGGTCAACGTCACAGTGAGAAACCCCAACAACAACATCGTAGTGTACTATAGGAGGATCAAAGCGATAGCTTGGTACAAGGACAATGATTTTGGTTGGGTGAACCTAACTCCCTTTGACCAAGGCCACAAGAACACCACCGTCCTTCAAGTATTGTTTGAAGGGCAAAGTGTGCTTAAGCTCAAACCTAGAAAACTTGGTGAGTATAAAGAAGAGACAAATATTAGGGTTTACAATGACATGGCTGTGGATTTTGATCTCAGAATCAGAGCCAAGTTTGGAAGGTTCAAGAGTAGTCGTTTTGATCCTCCCATTGTTCAGTGTCGGCGTTTGAGTGTTCCTTTGATTTCTAAGGGTAAATCATCACCTCCTTTTAGTGTCACCAGCTGTAGAACTGATCGTTCTTTCTTTGTTGATCGTGATGCTGAAGCTGCATGAAACCTCTATATATAGCTCCCTGTAATGTTAATTAATTTGTACAATTTTTTCATTACTTTCATATATTGTTACCTATATGTGTTACATATATATTTTGTGTGGACTGAAAATGATGAATATTATCTACGGATTAGAGTTGTTGAAAATTATTTACAGTTTTAATTACTTATAAATTTAACTTTTGCAGATAAATTACTTACGAAGATAAATTACTTACGAACTTTTGTTCATGATTAATATATCTATGATTTATCTACGAATTTTTGCTGCTGTTATCTACCAATATTTTAACTGTGAGTAAAATTATTTTTTTAGTGAATATAATGAAAACGAAATCTTATAATGTTTATGCAAAGTAAAGATTGAGATTGGAAGACAAAGCAATAAATAGTTAGCTTCATGTTGTTTTGTATTTTTGATGAACTATGATTCATTTTGACATTTTTTTTTATCACATTCATTCTACAATTATATAAATTATTATTTTACGAAGAAAAGGAATTCTAAAATGAATTTCGATGAAGAGTATAGCACATAGAATTTGACGTGGATGTCACTTGGCCATAAACTAAATATGACCAATCAATAATGAATGATTTTCAAAGTAGTTAGAACATTTGATGTGGACATGGTTGAACTTAAAATGTCAAAGATGGAATACTTAGTTTGTTTAGGGTTTTCATACATAGACGCGTTCTGAGAAAATGGCATCAACCCATTTACACATCATTTTCATTTCATTTTTTCAAATGAAATTACTTTAATTTCATAATGGATTATATATATATATATATATATATATATATATTAAACAAGAGAACCCTCTAATGGAATTTTGAGTACAACAAATATCACATTAATTACTTAGTTTACTTTATTTTAGAAGCACGTTTTTTTTTATATATTCAAAGTGGTAATAAAAATTGATGAGGCATTAGTTTGAGCCTCTTTAGACTTTTTGTGCATATTTATTTTGAATATTTCAAAATGCACTAAAATCTCATGTTACATAATTTAATTTCTTGCAAGAATACACTCTTATATCTTCAAAAATGGGTAGCACTGATTCTTCGTGGCCTCTGCATAAATTTGGGTTTCTTTTGAACTTTTTGTATACATGGTGAAACAAAGAATATTCTGTGTTTTTCAAAAGCTATAAACCTGAATTATTTAGTATAATAGACCGTTTATTACTTTTTTGTTGCCATACAAAACAAAATTCAAAAATAAAACATGTTTATTAAAAGCATGGATGATTGAATGAGTGTGCTTTGATATTATTCTTAAGTTTATTATTTATGCTGAAATTTTATGTTACTTTTATATTGTTTGACTTTTTTTTTCAAAAGAGAAATATTAATTGGCAATAAATTTTCTAACAACATATATTTAGTGGATCTCACCCTTTATGCAGCTGCAAAAGTCAATGCCTCTCTGTGCACTTGTATTTGCTAGGAAAACTCCAAGAAAAGATCAACCAATTAACAAACACACGCAGAAACCATCAATCTCAAAAGCTACAAATAAGAACAAGAAAAAATGTTACACCATCTTTCATCAAACACTTATCACCATGTGTTTCAGACCACGCTGCAGCTTCTGCTACATCTTCATTACCATTTACACCCTCATGTTCATGTTCATACTTTCCATGATCATCTTCTGGATAATCATATCTCCTTCAAGTGTGAAGTTCCATGTAACTGATGCCTCTCTAACACAGTTCAACCTCACAAGCAACAACAACACCTTGTATTACAACTTCAAGGTGAATGTCACAGTGAGAAACCCTAACAGCAACGTCATAGTGTACTATAGGAGGATCACAGCAATAGCTTGGTACAAAGATAATGCTTTTGGGGGGGTGAGCTTGACACCCTTTGACCAAGGCCACAAGAACACCACCTTCCTTCAAGCAGTGTTTGTAGGGCAAAGGGTGATTAGGCTCAAAGCTAAACAACTTGGTGAGTATAAAGAGGAGGCAAATGTTGGGATTCACAAGGACTTGGCTGTGGATTTTGATCTCAGAATCAGAGCCAAGTATGCAAGGTTCAAGAGTAGTCGTTTCAATCCACCCTTTGTTCAGTGTCGTCGCTTGAAAGTTCCTTTGATTTTGAATGGGAAATCAGCACCTCCTTTTACTGTCACCAGATGCAGCAGTGCCTATTTCTTTTCGGATCGTGATGCTGATGCATAGAAGAAATCTATCTGATATGAAGTTTATCATCTCAGTTAATTTGTACACAATTTTTCCATTTACAAATATGCAGAGATGTGCAAATATTCCCATGTTGTATACCAAAAACAAAGAAAAGTTTTCATTTGATGCATCATTTTGATTTGCTTAATGTAACATGCTGTTTTTCTGTTGATCTTTCAAGACTTTGCTTGATCGCTGTTCTCCTTTTTTCCAAAATATTGACAGTGTTATTTGGATTTGGAATAAATTATTTGAAAGAAATACCTACGGCAAATTTCCCTGTAGTTTTTATCTAAAATTTCTAAATGGTGTATCTCTTTTATTTATTAAATTGTGTCTGCCCAAACACCATATCAATGTTAATAAATGACCTCATGAAAAGATAACACGATTTTAATTTACTAGAAGAAATCCTACCGTCAAGATTTGAGTTAATTAAAATAGTCAGATTTTATAGTAGTTAATATTCTCTATCTATTTCTCAAATTTTTGACAGGTGTATTGTATTATTAATGTGTAATTAAAATAAATATAAAGTTACAAAAATGACTGTTTTATTTATGATAAATATTTAATGGTTGAAATAAAAATGATGTCAGTATGAGATTTACATATTAAATTAAGAGTAAGTTTGATAATGTAAAGAAAAATAAAATAAAATTAAAATTTAATAATAAAATATATTTAGCAAAATTAAGTATAAGTTGGATATTTGAATTTAGTTACTAGTATAGAAATAATTTAAAATAAAATTAAAATTTAGCAATAAATTTAGAAAGAAAAATTTGAAAATATTATATAATTTTTTAAATAAATTTATTGTAGTTTTTAAATTATATCTAGGTAATTTTTCTTCACAATATGTAATCACTCTTCTATTCAAATTAACTTCATATCTATTCAATTACTTAATCAGAATTAATTTTAATCATTATATATTTAACAATAAATAAAAATAATTTTGTAACTGTCCATTTATTTTAGTTACACAGTAACAATATAGTACACACTACACTACATACTGCATGTGACAAAAAAGGAATTGGAGAATATTAACCATCAATATTCTCACTATTTTTGATTAACTCATTAATTGAAATCTTAGTTGCACAATTTTATTTAGTAAATTAAGATTGTGTTCTCTTTCTACGATTTCATTTAATGTTAAATTAAATCATGTAATAGGGTCACAGTTTCTTCAAATGATATAGTGTCTCCTATGCACAATTTATCCATCTCCGAAAATAAAAAAAAAATATATCATTTTGGGGATTTCAGATAAAAATTACACCATTGTGAAAAATTTGTCAAATACCTACTTATCAATGTTCCTAATAGTTAATTTTTGTTTATGATATTGAATAATCCGTAGCAAATAATAAAAGAGAGTTAGATAAAAGTGTTCATAATTTATTTAATATTTGGGATCTCTCAAATGGTTTAATCTAAGATTCTGTTTATAATGGAATTTTCGAATAGTTTAGAGAATGTTATTGTGAGATCAGTTATGATATAATACAATACATCAATTCAAGTGTCTCTCTAATATAAAATATATAAGTAATTTTTTTAATCTCAAATATTTGAAAAATGAACAAATGAAACTATAAAACATTTTTTAACATAAAAGATACACAAACTTTCTATCTTTAAAAGAGAAATGAGAGTGTCAGGATAAAAATGTGCCTACTATTTTTAACGAAAATAAATGAAAAAAAATATTGTAGAAAAAAATGTGTGATGACATTTTTATATATTAAATTAAATTTTTATTTAATATTTTTATAAATTAAATTAAATTTTTATTTAATAATTTTCTATAGTTGTTCAAAATATTTATGAAGATAATAACTGATGTTTGTTTAGTTCAACAACTATTTCGGAATAGTTATATGTTTCGGAGTTTGCCAACTCCATCTTTCTTCTTCACAGTGTGTCTCTATTAATAGTTTATGTCAAAGATAAATAAGTTTTAATTATGTCCACCTTTAAGTAAATAAGAAATCTTGATAAGTGACGTTTTTGGTATTAACACTGAAATTCTCAGTTAAGTGAGATAGTATGTAATTGGCATAATTTCTCTATCCTTGTATTTCTGGTTCCTAAAAAAACTTGAAATAATTATTTATAACTAAAATTTTCATCTTAAATTTAAATTTTGATATTATCATTAAACATATATTTAAATAATACAATAAAAATAAAATAATAATATTATTTAACATACTAATATATTGATTCTAATTACTATTACATATACATTTGATGATGTGTTTAATGGTGATCATAATTTAATAGTAATTGAAATCAATATATGTCACTATGTTTAATAGTATTACTATTTTTATTGTATTATTTAAATATATATTTAATGTATTTAATGATAATCAGAATCTAATGGTAATTAGAATTAATATATAAATAGTATTACCATTTTTATTGTATTATTTAAATATAATGTGTTTTAAATATATCATATTAAATGTATTTAAATATAGCGTTTAATTTTTAAACAAAATTCTATATAAACATCTTTTAGGAATATATAACTTGTATCAACAAATTAATTTTGTAATGAAGGAAGGACTGAAATTAAAAATGAAATTTGTATAATTCAGTAATTATTATAAAAATTAGAGAAAATATATAAAGATATTCCCATGCTGCGTACCAAAAATAAATAAAAGTTTTAATTTGATGCATCACTTTGATTTGCTTATGTGACATGCTATTTTTGTCTTGATCTCGTACTTCCAAGACTTTGCTTGATGGGTGTGTTTTTTTTTTTTTTACAAAATATTGACAGTGTTACTTTGGTTTTGGAATAAATTATGTTAATTTAAAATAAATTATTTGAGATAAATACTTACTTATCAATGTTCCTAATAGTGAATTTTTGTTTATGACATTGAATAATCCGTATCAAAATAATAAAAGAGATTTAGTTAAAGAATCTTTAAAAAGGTTACCATATTACATAGTGTATTTATCCTTTCTGATATGGTGAAATTCATAGCCAAAGAATGTTTGTCATGGTAATATTGTGATTTTTATGTGGATATCCAATTTGCTTCTAACCTTCCTAGCCAGTGTTACATTTGAAACATTTAATATCTTTACTAATTTTAACTTATTATTTATGCGTAGTATGTAAGTAAAATTTAAAGTATTTTAATCATATTATTTATTTACTTTAGAATAATGATTACTTAATAATTATATTTATTTTTGAGTTGCAAAATAAACCATAATTTATAAGTGTATAAAGATTGGATCAAGTAATATTTATTATTGACCAAAACAATAATAATGCATTACCTATTTCTTATAATATGAACTTACATAAATAGGTATTTACACTTTAAGTGTGAAAAATATTATGTTATGTGGCTTAATGAGAATTGACACTGATTACATAAAATTGAGTGACGGAGTAATGTTTCTCTAAAGTCTTAACATTAGAAGATCATGACATTAATTAATGGTTTTGAAAGCTATCACTATTGCTAACTTTCAACTAAATAATAATAATAATAATAATAATAATAATAATAATAATAATAATAATAATAATAAAAGTGATATTAGTTTTAAATCAATTGAAACAAATGCATTCTTCATCTATGAAATGTGTGAAAAAGAAGGTCGAGAAAAACAATGAAATGTATGCTTATTAATATAACTATTCGTTATTTAAGAATTTCAGTTTATAACCATTTTATACATTGTATTTAAAAGTTAAATATTTGTTCGCACTTGTTTTCTTATCGATGAAACGTTTTTCACATTTCTATTTTTTTTTTTAAAGAAATATTTATTTTTAGTGGTTACAATTTTCCTTATTTTTATCCTCTTTATTACGTTAACAACATTTTTTTTATCAGCATGACATTAATAATAATTCTTTATTGACTTGATACGTTTTGCTAACAAAATACTATATGAACCTCATCTATTACGAATATAACACATAATAATATGATTATACTAGTATCAACAAATTAATTTTGTAACGAAGAATGGACTGAAACTAAAAATGAAAACTTTAAAATTTAGGAATTATTATAAAAAAACTAGAGGAAATATATAAATAAACTAACTTAAAGAGTAAAAAAAATGACATTTAAATCTATAAAAAATATTTATCTCATATATTTGAATTGATTTTAAATTATAGTTTTAAGATATTGTTAAAATACATAGTAATTTAAATAATAATAATATTATCTTATTTAATATTATTACAAATCAAATTTAATAATCAACGAAATAAAAATTAAAATACAAATAATATTGAGTTTTATTTTATTTGCTAAATTGCACTTTTTTTTCATATATTTGTATAATTTATTCAATTTGATCTTATATGATTAAAAGTTAATTTAAACCCCTTAATTTTTAAATCAACATCAATTTAAAAAGTTACAAACAATATCATGAGACCAAATTAATGGTAAAATTTAAAAGAGAAGTGAGAGTGTCAGAATAAAAATGTACCTACTATTTTTAACGATAATAAATAAAAAATACTGTACAAGAAAATGTACGATCACATATTTATAAATAAAATTAAATTTTCATTTAATAAATTTCTATAATTGTTCAAAGTATTTATGAAGATAGTCATAAAAAATAATTGTTTAGTCCAACAACTATTTTGGAATCCTTATATGTGGTATAACTTCCACTTAGATTTTTTTTTTTTTTTCACAGTTTCAATAGTGTATATTGTAATTTCTGTTTGAGACTCTTTGTTTGCTTTTGTCAACTACATTCTTCTTCTTCAGGTGTTTCTATTGATAATTTATGTCAAAGACCATAGGTTTGAAAATAAGACTTTTTTTTTTAAAGAAAAAAAAAATTATATACATGAAGATCAATAAACTATGATACTCATTGATTAAAATTTTTACCATCGAAATAGTTAGATCGTGCACCATTTTTTATAAAAAAAATGGTGTTTACATGTAAGTAGGGAAAAAATTGTGCATTATGTATTAACGTTGAAATCGTGTGAAAGGAATTTAAGTGAAATGGGATATTTCTGACATGATTTATTTCTTCTTCTTGGAAAAAACAATAATTATAATTAATAGAAAATAATTATTTATAATTAAAATTTTCATTTTGAATTCAGATTATCATCTATCATTAAACATAATAAATATATATTTAAATAATACAATAAAATTAAGAATGATAATATCATTTAATATATTAATATATTAATTCTGATTATCATTAAATATACGTTTAACGTTCACAGGAATTATCTAATGATATTGGGTATCAATTTATATCTGTACACTGAATGGTATTACCGTTTTTATTATATTATTTAAATATATATATATATATATATAAATATATATTTAACGTGTTTAATAGTAATTAAAATTTAATAATAATTAGAATAAATGTATTAGATAGTATTATACTTTTATTATATTATTTAAGTAAACATTTAATGTATTTAATAATAATTCGAAATGAAAATTTCAGTTATAAATATTCAAAAAAACTAAAAATATAAGCACAGAAAAATCATGCCATATACCATTTCACTCAACTTTGTGTCCGCCAGCTGCGAACTAACATGATTTATTTGTAATAAAATTGTGCTACCTGTTTTCATTTATTCATTTTAATAAAAAAAATTAATCATTTTAACCAATACTAATATAAATTACATTATTATGGAAAATATTTAGCTAGCACTATTGCTAACTTTCAACTTTATATTATTTTGCTATCGTGTTTGTCTTGTACTTTCAACTTTATATTATTTCACAGATAATTTGAATTTCCACAATACCTTGACTCACTAAATTTGTAATTAATTTTGTGAATGGCACAATTAAGTGCTATTGACAGAAAATAATGAGTAATCAGATTTTCTTATCCTTCAAAAGTAAGTTCCAATCAAAATTTAATCAAATTATGTCAGAATTCACTCAATAATGGTAAAAAGGCTTGAATAATGGGTTATATCTAATAGAAGCCTTAAAAAAAAAAAAATAATAAAGTGATATTAGTTTTAAATCAATTGAAACAAATGCGTTTTTCATATATGAAATGTGTGAAACTTTTTTCACATTTCTTTCTATTTATCTTTTTTAGTGGTTACATTTTTTTATTTATTTTTATCCTCTTTATTACATTAACAACATTTTTTTATCAGCATTACATTAATAATAATTCTTTTTTACTTGATACGTTTTGCTAACAAAATACTATATGAACATCTTTTAGGAATATATCACCGTATCAACAAATCAATTTTGTAACGAAGGATGGACTGAAATTAAAAATGATTTTTTTTTTATAATTCAGGAATTATTATAAAAAAAATTAGAGAAAAGATATAAATGAACTAATTTAAAAGTAAAAAATGACATTTAAATCTATAAAAAATATCTACCTCATATATTTGAATTGATTTTAAATTCTAGTTTTAAGATATTGTTAAAATACATAGTAATTTAAATAATAATATTATCTTATTGAATATTATTAAAAATAAAATTTAATAATCAATGCAATAAAAATTAAAATACAAATAACATTGAGTGTCATGTTATTTGCTAAATTGCATTTTTTTCATACATTTCTATAATTTTATTCAATTTGATCCTATATTATTAAAAGTTTATTTAAACCCCTTAATTTTTAAATCAACATCAATTTAGAAAGTTACAAACAACATCATGAGACCAAATTAATGATAAATATTTAATTAAAAAATTTAATAATATATAGACTAAATTGCATAAATTATATAAATACATGAAACAAATTATTATTTATAAAGTAATTTTTTAAACTGGTTCGAAGAACTTAAAAGTTTAAATAATAAAGAATAATAATCGAAATCATATAAAAACATTAAAAAGATTAATCAAATAAGTTTGTCATGGGTGCATATGGTTAGTTAATTGATTTATTTATGTATTTATTTAATTCAAAATGAAAATAAAACGGGCAAGAGAATAATCTTCGAAATACTGTTATGTGAGATTTTTCTAAAATTGTAATTTATCAATCACACAAATTGAAAACAAATATTTGGCTTAAATAATATTAATGACATATAAATAATTAAGTTAATTAGAGATTTTGATAAAATAATCAGAAATTAAAAAAAATCGTGGACTAATATAATAAAATACCACTCTTAAACTATTTCCAAACGTACTTACATTCAAAAATCATCTATCAACTAAGTTATATGATACAAATCTACGTCTAAAAAAAAAAAAAAAGCAAAATCGAACTTAACAAAAAAATGTGCAGGTGCATAACTTTCTTTTATTTTCAATGTCCTTTAATTTTATGAAGATATACATAAATTTTTTATTACAAATTTTAGTTGAGTCTCTTAATTTTTAAATCAAAATTAATTTGATTTCTTTTCTGAAATTTTCTGTTACTGTGGTTTGTATCAATTGGTAAACAAATCAAATTAATATTAATTTAAATATTAAAAAAAATTGTATTTAGATGGAAAGAAGAAAATATAATGTTACATTTCAGAACATCTTGAGTTTAAAGCAATCTCCCACATCATACTCTTCAATATGTTATTACTTCAATTTCTTATTAATTCAAAAGTCCCATTCTCCAACATGTTAATTCTATTATATTCTTCAATACTTCAAAATATTATTTTTTATTAATTGAAATTATACTTTTTCTTATTATTTTCTATTAATTGAAATCACACTATTATATATTTTATTTCCCTGTTTCACTTAGTGAAGATATATCCACTGCATCTGTGTCATCAACTTCATCCTACAAGTTTACAGTTCCTTGACAAGAAAAGTGTGCTTATGCAAGATGTGACAAGAAGGAATGTCCAAGAGTTCAATCTCAACAACAAAAATATTCACCAAATACCTAAGACAAGCAGCAGAGACAATCTATAATAATCGAAATGAAAAGATTAGGATAAATTTCGTTGAGAGTACTAAGTAAGCGATTGAAGTGCGAGACAGTCAAGTGATAGGGTTGCAAGTGAGAGTAAGAACAAAAGAGGAAAGTGAGGACATTGTCATGCTCTAAGTTTGCAGCAAAAGAAAATAGGTTTGATTTTTGTCAGATAGAAATGGAAAGTAAGTTTTTTAATAACAGAGAAAATGCCATCATAATGAACATCTTATTTTAAAATTAAAATAAAATTATTACCTATGAATTTTAATAAAAGAAATCACAGTCGAGGTTCCATAAGATCAGATCTGCGGTGCTGGTGGCCCGTGAGCGAAGGTTTGGCTTACGGCAGAGAAGATGGTGTCGTCGGTAGTGCGAAAGAGGTGGTGGTTGTTGCAACCGGTGCTGATGCTGTTTTTTGGTTTAGTTCGTTCTGTTAGTGGAGTTGGATGACATTTGTAGGGAGAATTCAAGTGAGTCGAAGTTTAATATTGGGTATAAATTCAAGTTCTTAAGATTTTGGGTTGAAAGTTGTGAGATTCTCTTACATGAATTTGGTTTAATTCTGATTATTGTTTCGGATTCTTCCAAGAATATTGATAGGAACGGTGAAAGTCTGGGTTGCTGATAATTTTGGCATTGTAAAATGTGTTGAGTGAAGGTGCTTGACATGGTAATGTGAGGAAATGCACAAACATTAACATATAAGGATATTTACCCAAACAGAAAATGGAACGAAGATTCAAACAAAAGACAAGAGTAGGAGAATCAATGTGTAATGAGGGTGAAAACGTGAGGACTGAGGACGGGTAAATAAAGAATGAGCAATCTGTGACGGTTATGCTTGCTGCAGAAGGAACATTGCAGCTTTTTCTGTTGGGAGGGCGGTGGAGCAGGTAAGGTACGTATATTTATATTTCTGAAATTCGTTAAGAGAAAAAAAAAAAAAAAAAAAAAAAAAAAAGAAAAAAAAAAAAAAAAAATAAAAATAAAAAAAAAAAAAAAAAAACAACAAAAAAAAAA
>Ga0099824_1002906_pt1 | contig 25080 bp, 13 predicted proteins | sample SiratrowhiteBW_FD_76837 | JGI IMG/M metagenome (GOLD analysis project Ga0099824, IMG submission 76837) | Root nodule microbial communities of legume samples collected from California, USA - Siratro white BW | ecosystem: Host-associated > Plants > Roots > Nodule | place: USA: California...
GTTTTTTTTTTTTTCCCCCCCCCCCCCCCCCCCCAAGTGTCATTTTATGTTTCTTTAGTGGGGGTAAACTTGGAAAACCCCTACCCGTTTCTATTCTGAACGTCTTCTTTTTGGTTCCACACTGTCTTCTTTCATACCCAAGTCAAATCTTCCACACTTCTCATTGCACTCTGTTCTGTGTTCCCATCACTGTTGCAGCTCCAATCAGCACTGCACACCACAGCCTAGTGCTGACAGAAATCTCTTCTGGCCAACCTTGGCTGTCGATATTGCAACTCCAATCAGCACTGCCCACCACGGTCGAGTGCGGATAGAGATCTCTTCTGAGCAACCTCAGACATCCACAACATTGTTTGTGATTATCTAGACACCCATTTTTTCCTGGTGAGATTTCCAACCAATAGTACTTATGAAGACCAATCCTTTTCCTAGTGAGATTTCGAGCCAATAGAATTAATGACCCATCTTTTTCATTCAAACCTATTTAGGATGTAAAATAGCAGTCATCCCACTATCCGCCATAACATTTGGTGGGGATTGGGGGGGACACGAAAGAACAACAAATGTTTTTCAGTCTATTGACTAGGCATAGCTGTCAATTAGAGTGTATTTGGAACCACAATGCATTAGAAATACCACAGTAGGACATGCTTCACAAAATCAACTTTACTTATGGAACATCTGTAAGATAAAGAATTGGAAGGAAGCTTCAGAATCACGTTCCTTTTAAGCAGAGGAAAAAAGTACATCATAAGTCAGTTCAAGAAGACCCACCCTAGCCTCGGATGATAAAATTAGAGACCATCCATATCATGTAACAAGTTTAGGCATCCCGAAAGAAATGGTGACACGAAGGGAAACAAAAGGATTCTGTGACACAATCTGAGTGGAAGAAGTGGAAAAATGCTTTAGGGTTATCTATGATAGAAAGGTTCATCTTAAGCTAAAAGGAAAGTACCAACACATACATACTATTAGTGATGTTTATGGTGGCATTGAAAATGAGGTGATAGAGGACATGAAGATCACAAGTGCTATCAGCATGGAACTTTACATTGAATGGGCGGTGTAGTCACACAAGAGAATAAAATATTAGCAAAGTTTGTGTTAGGGAAGTAACTCCTCTTCAAGAAAAGAGAGTATATTTGTGCCTAAGATGGTTTTTGGACACGTGATTAAAGAAAGAAGCCTCACTTTGAAGGGCACATAAAATAGAGGATAACCCTATAGTTAAAGATGGAAGACAACCAAGAGAAACTGTGACAGAAATCATTAAAAATTGGTCACTCCGGAAGATTGATTTTTGACATATGCAATGATGTTATTAATATAGCCGATCCTACCTACAGGAGAAACAGGTTTTGGTTGTTGTACAAGACAAAGGGTTGATGTCAAACATAATACATGACGTTAAATTATTGAGGGTTTATTCGATGCTACTTCCTTATTTAGTCCTTCCCCAACATATTATTCAAGAGAAATAAGATAACTTCCAAATTCACGTTTCATGCTCATTCTTTAAATTGTTAATGTTATTTGTACCATGGACACAATGTATATGATTTAAAGAATCAAGGTACAAACATTGCCTATGTGTCTAGTTTCATCAATACAAAAGTTCAATATACTAAATCTAAAACTGTCTCCAGAGTTTTACGGAATTTTCAAATAAGTTCCAATAGTTTAATTTTTTTGTCAAGGTCCCTATACTAAACAAATTTAAAGAGGCCTCTATAGCTTAAATATGTTTTCAATTATGAGTTAAGCCTATTAAATGTCAATTTTTGTAAGTCCTTGGTATGTCTAATGTCAACATGAATGGCCCGCAGAACACTGTTGAATTTAGAGGAGGAGATTTAGAAAGAAAGAGAACAGAATCTTTTAAAAAGAATTTACAAAAAATGGAAAGATATTCAGGTATGAATATGGTACATAGGTTTGCTCATCCATAAACTTACTCTAGATATACTTACTCTAGATAGACCTAGTGGAGGCTAATTCTGAGCATTATAATATGTTATGCTACTACTTAGACACTAACCCAATGATATTAAATGCATTCTGCATGTGATACATGAACCACGTAATTTTTGACAGACTGCAAGCATCCGTTACCAGTTCAAAGCGGTCAGTCCGTTTGGGACTTCATAAAAAAATTTAAGAAATAAAAGAACTCTGACATTTTAAACTACAAGTACCTACCTAATGGAATTTGCGGTATAATAGGAACCTATAGAGTAATTTAACCAATATCCTTCTTACAAATTGGATAGTCAAGAATATGTCTTCTGACATAAAGAGAATAACAATTGATGGAGCGCAAGCTCACCTGGGGATTATTTCTAAGGAAGTCCAGCGATCCAAGTCCGGCCCCAGCACTTGAAATTGTCTCCTGAGAGAGTTTCAGCTTGATGTAAAGCACAAAAATAACAGAAATAGATGCATATATCAAGATGGAATTACTTTCGATGATCCATTTAGTACCATAAGTTTTACCTGAGGAAACATATTTAAAGGAGATGAATTAGGTCCTACAGGAGCTGCTCCAGAAGAAATTCCAGCTGTTTCAGTTGTCTGACTACCTGGGTAGTTAGGAACTGGCACAGTAACTTCTGCTGCTTCAGGGATTCCCTGTCCAAGACACGAAAAAAATGAAGATTTGTTAATCCAAACATGTGCGACAGAAGATTTAAGCTGACAAAAAATACAAGCATTTAAGACATACAGAGTACAAGTAATCTATCGCACGCTCTGGGTTATTATAAGCTGCGCGAAGAGCACGACTAACTGTGTCTCTGTCCCAATTGCCACCACCCATGTCCATGATTTGTTGAATAGTCTGCTCAAGATTACTACCAGCAACTAAATTCGATGCAGCCTGACCATAAGTATCTGCGGAAACACTGCAAAAATGACAAAGAGGCAATAGTTAGAAGGCTTTGGATGATAGGAAAGGAAACAATGTCAATGAAAAAACAACTCATCCCAGCAATAAATACAAGCCAAAAGAAAAACAAAGATAACAACATGGTTCTGATAAAAGCAGCCACAAAACATCTTACATTAGATAATAACTAGGATCAGCAAATATCAAATTTTACTTAAATGACTACTACAATAACCAAATGAATATCTCAGAGCATTCAGTAAAACTAACTGAATAAAAAATATACACTATTTCCGGTATTATAATGTCAGGATCAAAATAATTCATTTAACTAAAAGAATTATGGCTATGGCAAAGCCCATGAGGAAAAGAAAAACCATAAGTTAAAATTCAAAATACAACAAATCTTTCCTATTGAATGTAACACTAAAGATCCAAACGATAATTCACCATTCTTCACTCATTAACTGTTTTATGGGTGTACATTGTGGGATCCAGAATAAAAAGTTCAGTAGAATTTATTAACAGTATCTTAAGAAAAATGTAGAGACAAAAACCATACTTAGTAGTTGGGGCGTCCGTGCTAGATGTACTGTTGTTCACAGCCCTGCAAAACCGGATAAAATAAATAAGGAAAAATGTGGCTGGCTGCCATAGAAATCAACCTCCTCAAAGATAGACTCACTGAGTTTGCACTGGAGGATCAGAAGCAGGGTTGGAATTGGATGTTGATACAGTTGAAGCAGGATTGCTGGCAGGCTGACACAATTTCACCATATTTAATACACATAAGGAAAACTGGAAAAGAAAGAAAACTTCTAAAAATGAGCGAGTAATACACACCTGAACAGATGGAGCTGCAGCAGAACCTGATGCTTTACTCTGTAAATAGAGAAGTAAAATGGCAATTTTGGTAAAAGAAGTTAAACTGTGTCTCTTACCATACAAATAAATCATGCTAAACTTTAAGCTTATTGAAAGAAAAATGTCTTAATTGAGTTTATCTAATTGAAACATGGTAAATGATATTATGTGACAAAATCTAATACCCTCATAATGTCAAGATAAAAATATCCGAGGATGAGAGAATCCAAGCAAAAGATTGTTATCACTTTAATTTGTTAAATCAATAAATCTCTCTATCTAAAAATTAAACAAATAAATTTCACTATCAACAAGTATAGCGCTGCATCTTGTTTCCGTTTTATATCCATAAATTGAAAGCACTGAGTAGCTGATGATTGTGGTTTTGAGGCCTTTAAATTAAGACAACCATGTATAATCACTAATACAGGGTAGAAATACGAGAGCTGAAATGACAGTCAGTAAACAGGTAGCTTGCCTGTGAATTGTTTGACAAAAGCACTATTGAAGGAAGAAATATACCTTACTAAGCATAACAACAAGAAAGCCATCTTCAGAGACTTTGTTCTCAACTAAGGTAGTTTCATCTTTCAAAACCTTGCCGTTGTGAATCAACAATTGCTGTCCACACGGGTAATTATCTTTGCCCTGTACATCTTCAATATTCTTCTTGACAGCCATAACCTGGTGTGAAAGAATCAGGAAAACTTTATCTAAATAAACAACGACAGTTTCAGCTGATAGACAACAGATTTGGGAAATAGCACATAAAAAATTTACTGAATAACACATAAAGCCCAGTGAAACATACATATTATATCTATGAATTCACATTAAAGCAAAATAGACAGCATGCAATAGGGATTATAATCAGCGTAATACATATCCAGGGGGGCGAAATACATGAAAGCCAGTCAATACAGTTACCAGAAATCTTTGATAATACCCAAAATAACATTGGTATAATCATGCCCGGAACATACAAAATCCTCGCAATAATAATAACAGCAATACTAGCATCCACGAATTACCAAATGAATTTGTAAAATGTTGTTGGGAAATAAAATAAACGCACGTGATACAAATAAAAACAAAATCCATGCGGATGAGTTTGAACAATAACGAATATGGCAATGATTTGAAAAATAAAGGAGAAAAAGTTGGCTTCCAGAATTTGAAAATGAACCACATGAATCAGCAAAGTATAGATGTTTTACTCGGTGGAAACGAAATGATGGAGGATAACTATAGATACTGATACCGAAGAGAAAGAGAAAGAGAGAGCTGGATTGCAAAGGAGAATACTGACAGTGTCGGAGGGCTGAACCCTAATTTCGAAATGGCTCCCTTTCAAAGTCTTGACTGTGAGCTTCATGTCGCCGAATTACCGGAATGACGCCGGAAACGGCAGGGATCCGATGAAGGTACGGTTGCGGAGGGAGAAACCCTAGACTAGAGAGAGAAACAATCTAGTCTGTTGCAGTTGCAGAGGATGAACACGTCAACCACGCATGTATAATATAATGCTGCTTTTCTACCCTCTTTTAATTCTTCATTCTAACCTAAATTAAATCTCACTAAACTAAATTATGTTATTGTAATTTTTCTTTTACCTCTTTGGTAATACTTTTTTATGCCTGCTCTTAATTTTGTAAGCATTAACTATTATATATTACCTTCATTTTATAGTCCTTTGTGTTTTTTGTTTTATTTAAATTTATAAGCTTACTCTACCGTTGTTTAATTTAAATTTTAAATATATAACTTCATTTTATACTCCTACGCCAACTGATAAGTTATGTGGATATAAAAGTTTGTTGAAAAAAATTTAACACTTCAAAAAAAACCTCCTAAGGAGAAAAACAATTTTCAATAGCAAAATTTAAAAATAAAATAATATATTAATTGAAAAAGAAAGAAAAATCTTAGAGACAAGTTTCAAGATAGTCACATAAGCATTTTAATGTGGAAGTTAATACCAAGAGAATACTTTAATCACAATCTTTTATATTTAAACTTACAAGACATGCTAAAACCAAAATATTGTTGGCTTTAATTTCTGAATAAACAAATTTAGAAAATAGAATTACACAATATTCAAATAAATTAAATATAATTAGTGAATCCAAAAGATATATGTTTTCTTTACTATCACTTGACTATATACGAAACCATATCTTATATAAACCATTTAAAAGTATGTATACTACTTTACATTCACATTGTATAAAAAGCCCAGTGTTTTATGCACTAATTTTAAAATCATTACACCTTTTCATAACATCCACAATTTCTAAAAAACATTAATATGAATAAATTATCCTAATTTCAAAACGTAAGGTTGATATTAAGGCAATTAGTGTTTCTTTGATGAAAGTTTCTTCATAATTTAAGTTGAAGTTGATTTGAAACAATTAACATTTTAAAAGGTTTGATCATAAAAGTGTTCAAATTCATCCTTCATTTAGGATTATGTGGAAACAAACACATGAATATTATTGTCCCTCGTGTATATGTACAAATAATGTAATTGGGACCATATAAATACCTTTGTTGCAAACTCTTATGAATCTTGAAAAAAAAGTGAAAGATGGTCTGTATAGTGATAAATTTTGATTATAAAAAAAATAGTGTTTAAAACAAACTTAGTGAATGAATTAAAATAGGTAATGACATGCAAGAATAAAATGAATCAATGCTAGAGAAGTAAATATCATTTAGTAGAAAATAGGTAGACTAAAATAAGAGGATTCTCCTTGTAGAATAATAATTACATCAATATCAATAATTGCATGAAAATTAGATAGTGATTTGAAACTTGCATGTAACATGTCATTTGGGTATTATTAGCAGTTAATGTTGAAAACATGCATTAATGAAAATAATAATTAAATTTAGTGGCTTTGCATGTAGTAATGTATTTTGCATCATCAATTTTCAAATAAAGGGTTTACTTGCATGCATGATAATATGACAATCATTCCTATTAAAGTAGTTGCATAAATAGGAAATGCAAAACTATTAAATTTATAGTTGACAAGGATGTACCATGTTGGAAATAAATTGGTAATATAGTTGGAAAGAAAATGGTGATATAGTGCAGAGAAGAAAAATCATGGACTAATGTAATGAAATGACAATTGAAATCTACCATATTTTAAACTCATTTATATGTTATCTTATTTTTTGATAATTTAGGTATTTGTGTGTATTTTTTTTTCTTAAAATATTATGGGATTTTCAAATAAAATAAATTGTTAACATAAGTTGAAAATTGGATTAAAGAAATAATATTATAAACAAGATGATACTTTTTTTTTTGTGTTTTAAAGATTGGATAAAAAAATTTGTGATCAAAATTGACATGTTATTTTCAATTTAGAAACCTCAAAAGAACACTTTGTTATGATATACTCATTTTGTAGTACATTATTATAATTATGATGTAGTTACCCGATACTACAGAATAAGAGGACATGTTATTTAAATTCAATGTGTTAAATGCCTACTTCATTTCATTTGATAAACCATTGTGTTTAAAAGATATTTGAGTTGTTTTTTAACTTTATGCCTTGTTATTATCTAAAAGTTGCTAAAATTTGTAAATAGTTGGCTTATTTTGTTATATATGCAAATTATGTTTGTTCACCATAAATCTTTATTCTTTTAGAAACAAAAATTTAATAAATGTTTAATTAAATATCAAAAGTTAATTAAGAAAATAATCTTTTAAACTAATTGAAGATTTGTGATGTTTTTTGTTTTCGTTTAGTGAACCAAAATTAATTAACAGATTCAAGACAAGTGAATTTAACATGCTATCACAAAATAATTTTATAAAAAATGATTTTAGGTAAAATAGTTTATAAAAATTAATTATTTCAATTTAATTCATAGAGAAATTTGTCATGAAATAATAACCTCTTATTTGAAATTTTGGAATATATAAAAAATACTTATGTTTTGAAATTTTAACAAGGAAAAAAGTTGAAAATTGGATTGACAATAAAAAATACCCTTAGATGGTTGAAGAAAATGGAAAAAATAATTGCCACCAAATTTATGATGTTTTTAGCATTTCTTTTTTCTTTTTTCATTACTAGTAATAAATTTCTTTCAACCACAAAGATGTCTCAATCATATTGTGAAGGAATAAATAAGAAATAAGAAAACAAACATTAAAGCTTTGTGAAACAATGGTGACATGCCTTATTTATGATAATGTTTAAACAAGTGGAGTACATGTGATATCTAATAGATATTATTTAAAATATTCATATTTTTTTGAAAAATTACAAAACTACCTATTTTATTTGTTGAATGAAGATACATCTTCTAATTACTTTTAGTTTTTTAATGTTGCTTTCTATAAAATATCTTATCTTTCACTGATGTTTGACATTTTATTACACCATCATGATGTGTAAATTTTTCTTATAAAAAAGACATATTAGGAAAAGTAATAAAAAAATAATAAAATTTAACGCAGTTAATTGACATATTAATATCTGTAATGTTATTTTTGTCTTCTAGAGGGGAATGGAGGTAATACATCTTAATTTTATTAAGAAAAAAAAATATTTATTTTGTGAATCATCGGAATAAATTTCTAAAAATAATAAATTCTCACTAATAATATGTTATTGAATACTTCTTCAAGTTCTTTTCAAAAATTAAGAATATGGAATATACTTTTTGAAATAATTAAATCCTTGTGGCACAAATAATAGTAAGAAATATGATATATAACGAAATAATCCACTCTATTAATTTACAAATGTTAATTGTTGTTTATAATTAAGTATGTATATAAAAAATTCATTGATTATGTGTGCTGTTTCTGCTGAAATATTGTTAATGTGAACTTCAACGCACTTCAATCCATCTTTATTTGGAGAAAAAAAAAAATACCATTGTTTAATGGAGGAAATGTAGATGAATGCATTTGAGTCTGGAAACTACTACAAATAAAGTGTATTCTTGATAAACAATATTAAAGAGAAAATGTAGACCTAAACAAGAAGTCATTATGTACAATTTAAGATTCAAATTGTTTATATGCAATATGAAATATAAAGTGTGACCCTTTAAAAAAAATATATAGAATTTTAGACACATAAGATGAAAACAAAAAAAAAAAAGATAGATAAACCTAAACAATAATTTATTGTATATCTAAAAATGATGTCAAGAACTTAAAATTCATCTAGAAGAATTTATTAAGAAGATAGATCTAAGCAATAATTCAGGAAAATAACATAATTTGTCAAACTAATAACATTAAAGAAAAATTTTAAATGTGAACTCAATTTATTTTTAATTTTTTTAGTGTATCCTACTATTTTTACCAAAAAAAATTACAAAAATATAACATTTTAACTTAAGTAGTATATTTTATACGAGCTATTAGTTTTGAAATCTTATTTAAGTAAAGTCTACATTTAATGGGTCAATGATAGATAATTTTGAAATCTCATGAATTATTTTAAACTAGAGATAAGTATACACACAAGAATTATTTCTTTATAATGACTTTTCAAATTAATTGTAAATTATTATTTTTCTAGAAATTTATATTTTTTTTAAATGATTGATAACCTCTAGTAAATATAAAAAAAAATTAATCTCAAACATCAGATATGAAAATGACAGTTTATTGTATCATATGAATTAGATTAATTGTTCAACCATTACAAAATGTAATTTTAAATTACTTTTTTTCTCTATTCATGTATTTATATAAAACTCCTATTATTTAAATAAACGTGATTATAAAATAATCAAACTTGTATGTATATTTGGACTTTGATACGCACAACTCTAATAATTTCAATAAGAAGTTACTTGAAGAACATTTTTATAAGAAAAAAATAGGGGGTTGGATACCTCTTGAAAGACAATTAAAGAGCTTTTGTAAATATTCATTTTATATATTCTTGAAAGTAAAATTCTCTTATAAGAAACACACAGACTTCAAATTTGTAGCAGAAGGGGTTTTATTTAAGAAGTAAAACACTTCCTTATTTTCATTCATAAATTGTTATTAGAGCATCTTCAGTAAAATCAATTTAAAATACTAACTTTGAATATTTTCTATTATATTAAAACAATTTAATCACTCACAAAACATCATATCACATTTAAGTTAGTCATGTATATTTTTTTTTTAGCAATGTTAAAATGGTTAAGTAATTTCTGTGTTTATAATTTTTAAGTGTACGCACTTTTGTTTCAAATTAAAATACTAATTGAATTTAATTTGCACTTAGAATTAAAAACGACGTTAAAATTTTAATGATTATTACGTTTAAATATGTTATTAATATCTTTAACATATCTATTTTTATTACTTCAGCTTTTATTTTCTTAAAATTTTGGTTTCTACGATATAAAATTTTTCTAGTTTAGTATATGTCAATATAGTGTGTCATATATCTTAATATCGTAATTTTTTTGTTTATCACGTTATGACTGAAAAATATATCATGAAGATCGAGCATAAATAATAAAATATTATCTTATATATATATATATATATATATATATATATATATATATATATATATATATATATATATTACAACAATCAAAACGATAAAATAATATATAATAAAAGGCATCTTAATATTTAACATAAAAATATATTTACAAAATAATATTTTATTATTTCTATGATATTTTTAAATTTTATATCTTTACACACAAATTTTTGTAAATAAATAATTTAAAACCTTTTTACTTTATACCTATTTAACGTTAATTAAAGTGTTAGTATTAACTAAATTCATTCAATTTTATAGATTTCATCAATCAGTGATTGCAATTTATAAATTACCATGGATAATAATCACATAGATGTGAGCAAAATTAAAAGTAAGGATATATTTATAATACTAACATTAAATAGATTGATTCGAACTAATTTTACTTATAAATATTTTTTATATTTAAATTTGGAATATATATATATAATACAAGCAAATTTCAGATATATTAATCTGATTTATTGTTTTTTTTTAAATATTTTTTCGTTAAAATTTGTTTATGATTTCGAACTATTGAGAGATAGGGTAATTTAAGAATTGAATTTCTCCACTTAAAAAAAAAAACAAATTAATTAAATTAATATTTTTTTTATTTGAATTGATAATATTATATGTCGTATGGTCTAACAATACCTTGTTCTATAGGTTACTCTAATTAACACAACATCTTAATAATTATAACAGAATATCCGAATATCAAAAATCAATTTAACATATATTACCTCACAAATATGGGAGTAACTTATCACAAAATATCAAAAAGTCGATTTTAACAGCTGAATACTAAAAACCGATTTTAGCATATATTACCTATACATCTCTTCATAAACTGTAACGGAATATTAAAAATTCATTTTAGCGTATATTATCTTCTAAATTTTTTACGAGTTGTAACTAAATATAGAAATTGATTTTAATGTGTGTATATACATCATTTTAATTTTTTTCATGAACATATGTATCAAAATTTTGTCTCATACTCATTTCACTATATTTTTATAATATCTTCTAAATTAAATACTCTCCCAACCAACACTTAAACATTTTCTTAAACAGATAACTTGTTATGTTTTTAACGCGGATCGAATAATTTAACTCAACTCATTATTTATTTCCATCTATCTTTTTCAGCATTTCAAATTTCAACTCGAATACCAATATTCTAAATATATTTATCAATAATTAAAATGACGATTCATCAAAATATAAATTACTTAGTATATTTTTTATGTTTGAAATATTTATTTATATAAAAATTTAATTATTATATTATTTATACATGATAACGACAAGTCAAAATATAAACGAAAAAAAGTATAAACTCGTAAAAAATATATATTCCGATGTTTTTAAAAATTTGAAAAAACGAGAAAAAGGAAACACAAGGAAAAAAATAACCCTGTTTTGACGAGTTTCTAGTTAAGATTTGAAAGAGATGAAAATATTAATAAATAAAATTAATTTTCCTATAATTAAAATCAGTTTATACATAACTGAAGGTATATTATTTTGAATATATTATTTATTGGGTAATGCAGGTTAGTGTAAATAAAAGAAAATAAAAATAGAAATAGAAATAGGAGTAAGAGAGAGAGAGAGAGAGGGAGAGTTGGTTGCAGAAGAAAGGTGGCGGGAAGGGAAATACTGGCCATCCGATAAGGCCGCAAGAAAAGAAAGCCCATTAGTTTCAATTTCACGAGAAAGCTGCGGAAGAGGACACACCCAATTACCCTTTCCCTCACCGCAATTCATTCATTCATTCCTTCTCACCAATCTTCACGTGAGCTCACCGCTCTCTCTCTCTCTCTCTCTCTCTCTCTCGGATCCAATTTCTCTGCAATTTTCTCGCCACAACGATGAAGGAGAAGGACAAAGACAAGGAGACGGAGAAGAAGAAGTATCCGATCGGAGCTGAACATTACCTTCTCTACGAAGAAATTGGCCACGGCGTCAGCGCTTCCGTCCACCGCGCTCTCTGCGTTCCCTTCAACGAGGTCGTGGCCATCAAAATCCTCGACTTCGAACGTGACAATTGCGATCTGGTATCTTATTCAATAATTTCCGTTTCAATTTAATTAATTCCTCACAAATTAAAAATTAAATTAAATAAACAAACGCAATGCATTGCACGCAGAACAACGTGTCTCGTGAGGCTCAGACAATGATCCTGGTGGACCACCCTAACGTGCTTAAATCGCACTGCTCCTTCGTCAGCGACCACAATCTGTGGGTGGTCATGCCGTATATGTCCGGCGGGTCCTGCCTCCACATACTGAAAGCCGCGCATCCCGACGGGTTTGAGGAGGTTGTGATTGCGACCATTCTCAAAGAGGTGTTGAAGGGCTTGGAGTACCTTCACCATCACGGCCACATCCACCGCGACGTCAAGGCTGGTAACATTCTCATCGATTCACGCGGCAATGTTAAGCTTGGCGATTTTGGTGTTTCCGCTTGCCTCTTTGATTCCGGTGACCGCCAACGCACAAGGAATACATTTGTTGGAACACCTTGCTGGTATGTTCATTCTTTAGCATTGCCGCATTGAGTAACTCTTCCGCATTTCATTCATTCTTCATCTCATCAACCTTTTGTGGCTTCATTACAGGATGGCCCCCGAGGTTATGGAGCAACTCCACGGCTATAACTTCAAGTTTGTTCTCATGTTTCTCTTTATTTCGTAATAACAGCAAGAATTCATTCTACTCTGTATTCTTCGCTTTCCATATCAAGTTAATATTATTCTTTTCCAGAGCTGACATCTGGTCGTTTGGTATTACCGCCTTGGAGCTTGCTCATGGGCATGCTCCTTTCTCAAAGTTTCCACCAATGAAGGTGGGTATACTATTAACTAGCTATTAATAAGGAACAAAAACACATCATGCTTGTTATTTACTACTACCAAGTTTCATTACAGGTACTGCTCATGACTTTGCAAAATGCTCCCCCTGGCCTTGACTACGAAAGGGATAAGAAGTTCTCTAAGGTCTCCTTACCTAGTTATATCATCTCTCAATGATTTTAATTAAGTTTCAACGTTCACTCGTTTCTTCTTTATTCTTAATCCGCATCTTTTTTCTTTCTCTCCAGTCGTTTAAGCAGATGATTGCTAGCTGCTTGGTAAAAGATCCTTCAAAACGACCCTCTGCAAGCAAGTTGTTAAAGCATTCCTTCTTTAAGCAGGCTCGCTCCAATGATCATATTCGGAAGCTCTTGGAGGGGCTGCCTGCTTTAGGTGATCGAATGGAGGCCCTGAAGGTTACTTATTATTACCATATCTTTCCTCCTTCGCTGGCCCATGTTATGATGTATATTATTTATATAAGCTGTTTCTTCATTCATAGAGAAAAGAAGAAGATATGCTCGCACAAAAGAAAATGCCTGATGGAAAGATGGAGGAATTGTCACAGGTAACGACTACTTCGTCTAATTGCTTAGAGTAACTACTAAGTTGAGTGCCAGAAGTATGCCGTTTGCTTTCAAAATATCTGATTCTATTCTAAATATATTCTTTGATATAGTAAGTCTATGACATCATTCTGTTAATCCTGTATAGAATGAATACAAACGAGGAATTAGTGGCTGGAACTTCAATCTTGAAGATATGAAGGCTCAGGCTTCCTTGGTACACACCACGGTCCAATCTTTTCACACTCACAACCAAAATGTGACCCCAGCAGTTATAGAATTTCTAATAGAAGCTTTTTTCTTTCCTTCTAGATCCATGATTTCGATGATGTTGTGTCGGATATGAATCATGCAGCAAGTTCAAGTTGTTTATCTACACTTGATTCACAAGAGAAACAATTACCGAGTGCAATTCACAACCCTTCTCGATCTGTTGATATGGTATTTATAAATTAATTTTATACTTGTTAGGATTATATGCAGTATATATTTGTATATGTATTTGTGTGTATATATTTATATATTGTTTTTCTTCTGTTTCTTGTTAGCAATTTTTTAACTGGAGTAGTTCTAATGCCTTTGGTTCACAGGAAGAAAATGATGAGACGCGAAATCAATCAGCTTCTGTTTCTGCAATTGATGCCAAGTATGCTTCTAATATATTATGCATCTGATATCAGATCTAGTAGATTACACCTTTTTGTGATTTTCAGATTACGAGAACTTATGAGATTATAAGTTTACAACGTCACACGCTAACGCTTCTGTTTGGCTTGTGATCTTATATTCTGAAATAAATGATATCTGTCTCTACTGTTCGGAAAAAGGGTCAATCAAGTTAATCCAATTATTATGTGTTCCCATTTCCAGAACTAGGATTGAAAAATCCGATGATGACTCTAGCATTACCAGTTCAAGCCATGAACCACAAATTAATTCATCCTCTCTCGATGATCATGTGGACAATAATTTGGGTGAGAAATCTGACATGGAAAACGGTGGAAGATTTGTGGAGGGAGTGTCCACCCTTCATTATCATAGAAGAGGATGTTCATCAAGCATCTTACCAGAAGTTACCCTTCCACCAATTCGACCAGAAAGGTGAATATTACATAATGCATTAAGTCAGTTTAATTTTTTGTTATCTGGTAAAGTGCATTGAGTTTACTTTTGAAAATTGCACTTGTATTTGCTTTGTTGCTAAATGCTACCAACACAATCTTTTTTATTAACCGAAATTTATTGGAGATTATAAAACTTTGTCGGTTCCATTTCTTATTTAATGAGTTTCTCTCGTGCTTTTGTAGTTTTCAGTAAATTTTAATCAATTTTAAAGAGTGTGTTGTGTACTCCTCTCGCTTTGTTTGTCCTATTCTATAAGTAATTTTTTCCGTGCTGTGATTGTGAAGCCTGCTTTGGCTGATGTGGTTGTCCTTTTTCAACTCCTCATTCTGTCCGATGGGCCTGGGTAGGCTTGATCATCCTAGGGAATTTCTTTTTGCATCCCCATACTTTTCTTCTGCAACCTATAAATATTAAAATCCCAGTTTGCCCATTTGTTTAAAGTTTTTTTTTCAGATTGTGCAATTCGGAAACATGCAAGATTGTGTAGTCTGTAACTTAAAAACGTATACTGGATTACACTATCTGAAACAATAATTTGAAAGTAAATATTGACTTTCAGATTGTATAATTTGGATATGCAATCCGAAAACTATTTTTTTTTTTTATGAAAAAAATAACTTCGAGACTGTACTATCCGGAATAAACTTCTGAATTCGGAATCAACTTCCAAATTCCACAACCTAAAAATCATTCTTTTATAAAAAAATCAGTATTAATGGATTGCACGATCCCAGAAAGTTTTTTTTTTTTTAATTATACAATTCAAAAGTTTTTTCTTTATATAAAAAAATAAGATCCACATTGTATAATCCGAATCACCTTAGTGAAGTACAATTCAAGGATGTTTTCTTCCTTGAGTCCATGACACAATACATGGACAAGAAGGTAACGGCGACAAAGGGATGGTTGGCAGCAAGGTGGGTAGTTTTGTCTTTTACACACCCGATGGAGGTGTAGGAGGAAATTGTGGGGGCCAAAACGAAATAGCCTCATTCTAAATCTCAATCATAAAATATGGGCTTTCTTCAGTAGTCCATTCTCTGAAATGGCTGAACCTGGATGTTAGGTCATTAAACATTCTTGGGGGCTTTCTTGGACCCCCTTATTTTCAAAAATACCAAAGATACCCTTATTTGTGACAGACATACTTAAATCAATATTCATCAAACATTGATATATCATATAACGATTTATTTGGTGCTGACATTAGGTTCTATGTTTAGTTTATGGCTATGTATTAACAATATTAGTTTTTCTTGTTCTTCGTATTCTCTGGCAGAACTTTGCTTTCTCATTTGAAAGAAAACAATTTCATTGACATTTTTATTGGATTATGTAATTTACATTGAAAAAGGTATACATAAAAACAAATGCGTGATTTGATAAACAGCATTAACATGTCAAAGTGTTTTAGGCCAATATTATTTATGGCATTTAATTTTGCAAATTAATTTGGTTACTGGTTATTAATATATTCGTTTGTCTTACAAAAAACTTGGTAAATTAATTAGATTATTCCGTGGCATATGCTGGTTTATATCGTCTATGTTTTAGAAATCAAATACTTGTTGCTGTGTACTGTTCAAGTTTTAGGTGCCTTAATCCAACTCAACGAATTCTAACTGTTAAATTATAACTATCAATATATTTATTTTGTTTCTACCAAATGTAATTATCCCTTTGAGCATACTATTGCCTCTATTCATACCTTATTTCCTTCTTTTAATCCTTTGAGTATTATAATTTATCTGCCATTAGCATTAATACATAGCAATATAAATGGCAGTGAGAAACCACAAAATCTGCCCCAGAACGGTTCAAGTTGCAATGCAACTTCAGTTCCACAGACAGGGGAGGACGTACTTACTGAGCTTCCATCAAGAGTCTCAAAATCATCAGGTAACTGCTAATATTCATTCGTCCCATCAAATGCTTTGTCTAGTGTCAACATTTTTTAAAGAAAGGACACATAACAGCTGAGTTCTTGAAGCCCAATGATGGATTACTAATAATTAATCATTCTTTTGACAGCTAATTCTGATGACACTGATGAGAAATCGAAAGTGCCAGTTGTACAGCAGAGAGGACGTTTTAAGGTTACATCTGAGAATGTTGACCCTGAAAAGGTGAGTAATAACTCTACTACTGATTATTCTCCTTTCTTGAACACTGAAATACCATGTGAAGTTTTTTTTTCAGGTGGGCCCTTCTCCTGTACTGCAAAAGAGTCATAGCATGCAGGTTTGTGGTTTTGAAGTTTGTTTAACTGTCCCTTTTCTCCCTTAGCTAGGAGATAACCCCACATATATGTTTCGGTCTAAACCTGCCTTTCAGTACGCCTTTGTAATTTCCACCGATACATAGGTTTGGGCAGATGTTTTGTCCGTATATTAAAAATTAATTAGGACCGCATCCATACCGATATTTCTGACTTTCCTCTTACTTTATAGAGGATATGTCAAAGTCTTTTACCACGATTACATATTATCGTTGTTGCTTTTGTTAATGTTATTCTTATTGCATTGCATGGGCTGTAATTGTGTTTGAATTGCTGCCTGCAACTAACGTTGTCGGAAATTGATGCTATCATTTTCTTTAATAGAAAATGAAGTTTATTTGGTTTGAAGAATGCGTCAATAAAATAAAAGGATGGTGGTTTTGAATCAAACACCCATATAGCAGGCAGTTATAACTCCCAATTTACTGTACATCTCATGGGAATTGCACGGGTTATGCAGGTTTTTAGCCAGCATAATGTTGCTTCTGTACAACCAACTTTGCCATTATTACCAGCATCTGAAACGACATCATCAAATCTTTCGGGCCAAGCTGTATTTCCTATGTTGCACTCTGTACTGCAGACAAATATTCTTCAACAGGTACGTTCTGCTTTATGGCCTTATGAGTTATGGCCGGTCTCCTTGAGCTAGTTTCCACTAGTAACTGTTTCTTAAATGGCTTTTTAACAGGAAAGCATTTTATGTTTAATGAAGCTTATTACTACCGGTGACTCTACAGGTTCTACCAAGAAAACTTTCTGTTTGAATATTTTATTTGACTTTTTTTGCTGTTCTTTTATACGCATACTTTTCAATTCTTTCTCGTCTACTGCACAGCTGATGGCTCATGTACCCTAGCACAAATAGCAGGAGCTGAAAAATCTTTGGTATGTATGTCTGGGGCTTCTTTGAGGATGTGCCATCTGAAAAAAATTACATTTGGCCTAAGTACAAGAATGTTGCATAATACATTAATATTAATGTCAACTGAGTTTGGAGGTGGTGAAAATTTAGAATTACAATAGCATGAAAGCTGTTTGATTAAGTTCTTAGGCTGCAGCTCTAGTCTTGGTTGCTGGAAAACTTTTCAATTAAAACATAGGGTTCGCTATTACTTGACTGCTTTTTGATAATCGTGGAAGTTAATGATTATATGACAAATGAAAGTAAGGGTGCTTATTTCCAACCAAGACTAACCGACGATTAAGTTTTTTCACACAAATTAAGAAAAGGCAATAAATGACTTGATTATTGGAATAAGTTTTCTAAAATTACTCAACCACTTCTCAATTTATTTAGTGACAAAACTAGAATACATGTTTTAAAGCTAAAAGGTCAATAAATTTGAAAGTGGAGAGACTACTAAACACAGTTAAAGTGTACTATACAATGTTTGAGTAGTTAATTTAATTTTCTCTCGGCTTATTTATTTATTTATTTTTAAAATAAATATTTTAATCTTACTTAAACGTCTTTGTATTTTTGCTTTTTCCTTTCTATTTTTTATCGAGTAATGTTGGTTATGCACTACTGCAGCTTGAAGCAGCTCAGGAGAGGGAGAAGGAGTTACTTCATGAGATAACTGATTTGCAATGGAGGTATTGTATCATGAAATATAGTTGGATTACATGGTGAAATTTCGATGTATCTTAATCCATGCGTTTGTAATATGTAGGCTTATCTGTGCACAGGAGGAGCTTCAAAAATTGAAAACAGAAAACGCCCAGGTTAGTATTAAGCATGGTTGGTAAAATCTGTCAAACAAAAATACTTAATTAATAAATTACGATTTATAAAAATCAACTTATAAAAATCAACCTAAAATATTAGTTAATTTTTATTTTACATAAACTTATTATTATATTTAATATTACAAGCTTATACAGGTCTGTTTTATTTTAGTTGTTAGCATCATAAAACTGTGATATTATTCTAAATTATATGATGTAATTTTGCTTACTAAAATAAATTTATAAGTTGAATTATTAAATTTTGAGACGAGTTCAAATTTTGAAATATTGGCATTTGCGATATGATATTATTTGAATTATGTTTTAACTTGTGAATGTAAATCTTAAATGATAGGTGTGATTGCAGTGTGGAATGGATGGAGGCGGGAGTAAGGAAAAAAACGATCCATAGCGTAGATATGAAGTGGTATACTATTTGTAGGTTTTTTCAACCATTTAGATTATACAAATTTTATCAATAGTTCTCTTGTTTATAATTGTTTTTGTAAATTATTTTAGCATTATTTACTGGTTGTAAATTATACACATGCTATTTCCTGCTCCTATTCCTTCCTTATCTTTCGAATTCTATTCTCGTATCATCTGCTAATATTATTTGTTCTTTTTTCAGTACACTAACTATATTATAAAGTGTGTTTGAAAGAAAGCACAGATCAATATATTATATACTTATTAGCAGAAAACTTACTTTTTTATTATATAATTTCAAGCTTAGTATGTATGTGTGTATGTTTTTTAATTTATAATAAACGCTTTTTATTATTCTGAATTTCTCTATTAAATTGAAATGGTTAGGTTTTAAACGTTTTCCGAATCCTAAATTATTACGAATATCTAATGCCTTTTCTCGCAACACCTTCAAAACCTACATTACATTTTGTTAATATTTTTATTTTTTCTTTTCAAATTACTAAATATAACATTTTGAGACTAACGTTTAAATTTCAAGTAATTAAATAAAAATTTGTATAAATTAAGTTTTAAGAAGTATAAGAAAATATCTTATGAAATAAACACAACCACAGAAAATAAACAAAACCCTATTTTCAAATAAAAAATAAAAACAAAAACGTAATCTTTATTTTAAAACAAAAAAAGTAATCCTGAACGAAAAAAAAATTAACCGGAAAAGGCCGAATATTTTATTTTAAAACAACAAACTAATTCTAAACATAAGAATGTAATAAAAAATAATTTATATTTACACATTTGCCGACAACAACTGAAATATAGTTTTTAATATTTAGTAATGAACCTATAATATTAAGGGACGATTGTTTCACGGTGCCATTTTGTATTTAGGGAATCATATTTCTTGAAATGCTACCCCAAGAATGACATTTTTGTAAGTATGTTTCTTTGGTATTTTATTATTTCAAAATTATTTTATTTTAAAATTAGAAAAAAAAGGGAAAGATGTATTTGAGTAGGTAGATATTGTGGACGACACTTCTCACTTCTATGAAAATATCATAATGGAAAATAAATAATTTAAAATATAAGACGGTAAATTATTTAAATACTCGAGAATATTTGTTCATAAACACTTAACAAACATAAGAACAATTATTTATACTTTTGAGAATAAAAAAATTATGTGAAACTAACACCCTAAAATCCTTTTCTTTCTAATTGAAGTTTGAAATAAAAAGCTCTTCACCTAACATTGATATCATAATACTTATTTTTCTACTTTCTTTAATACCACACTTATTGTCGTCATTTTCTTGAAGTGTAATAGGACGATAAATATATTAATATAATTGTTTAAGATTGTTTGGTTTCTAGTTCGATAAAAATGAATTATATATAAAGTATATTTACTATAATTAACATGATTAGAAGTCTTGACTTACTTCGTAAAAGTACACCTCGGTCTATTAAGTTTGATAATTAACTTTATAATTAAATGAGAAAGAAGAAATATTCTATCTCAAAATATTAATACATCGTAACATTATATACAGATAAACATTATTAGAGTAATAAGATAATGGTGGTCTAAGTTGTCTTCTACTTCATTTCATGTCCACTAAAAGAAAATTACCACATGTATCTTTTAATACTATTTTACAAGAGAGGAAATTTCTATTTTCCTATCTATCCTCAAATCTCTCATCTCCTTCAAAACAACAAAAATATCCTATTTATAGCATTCTAGCATGTGTTCCTAAATCGAGCGAGGTGATTGCTTCTCCATGAAAAACGATGAAGTCACTCGAGTGGTGGTATGAACCCAGGCCACCTCATTGTTTGGCTATGAAGAAATCTTGAGTGAGGAGTTTTGTCACATGATATGTTTTCTCCTTGATATGTGTAATGATATATATTTATAATGTTATAAAAGAATTGTGCAGATGTTATGATGTAAAAGATACTATGAAATAATTTTACTTAAGTTTTATCTTAATAAATTATTAGTAAATAACAAAAAGTAAATATGAAAAAAATTAAAATATTTTATTTTTAAAATTTGTAAAAATATAATTAACTTAATACTTACAAAAGAAGTGTAGTAATAGTATAGTCTATAAAAAAATTATTCATGCATGAATTATTATTGTAACAGAGAGAGGATGAAAGAGGTAATATGTATAAAGGATTTAGTGGCTTGTCACTTTGATGGAAAAAAAAATACTTGAAGTGAAACTGCATGTATTATAGGAGGATTGTTTCTATGTGAGATCAATATTTAGTGAACCTTTGTCGTATATCAATTGTGGCCCAGTGACAATATATGTAGTCGAACAAAAACATTAAAAATGATACGTAGAAGAACCCTTCGAGGGTGAAGAAAAAGTTTCTAGTAAGTAGTACATGATAAGAATTATAGTAAATTAGGGGTTGTTCTGATTTTAAATTACATTTTTGTGTATTAGAATAGTAGGATAAACCTTGTATATATGTATGCAGTATTCTTATTTACTAGTTTTAAAAACAATTATTTTATATTTATTTTACTATTATTATCTTTCTATTGACTTTAATTATTATTTGATGATGATTATGTGGTAATTTTTTTATGTAATCATATATTGAGTTAAACTCTGAAAATTATTTATATTAAATATATTATTACTTTCTAGAAAAATTTAAATATTTCATATAAATATAATGCTTTCTTTAAACGTGAAACATCTAATATTTATATAAAAAAATTCTGCCGAATATTTATTTTCCTAAGTTACTCATCATTAATTGCATTTTATTATAATTAATAATAATAAAATGTATTAATTATAAGCGTTATGTTCTTAAGTTATACATTAAATAGTTTCTTTGAAATATGTTATCAATACTATAAGTTTTGCGCAACTTTAATGTGAAGAACACAGTAGTTTATATCATAGTTTTGGAAGGATAGATATTCATAAAGCTCAAATGGAAAATAAATCATTATTAATTATTCATGAAGATAGTTAATCTTAGAAGACTATATGTGAGTTTGGTGGGGAATATCTTTTTTTTTTCAACGAAATAAAGTTATCCATATCTAAAAATGCTATGTTATGTACTAATGGTTCATTTTACCCCTATCTGACGTAGTCGATCATATTCAAGGTTAAAAATATAATTAAGCAATACCATTAACATTTCGTCTTCTAATATAACACGAATCTTCATTATAATTCACTGTCAACACCAACCATTAGCGCAATAAAGGTTCGAACAAGAAATATGCTTAACTATACTAAATTTGATTCGACAAGAACTAGATCAGAGGAGCAAATTGAAATTATACATGGATATTTTTCTTCTTGTCAATATTACGAATGGCCATATTCACTAAAAGAATTTGATTATTTGTATCCATTAAAAGAATCCAAACAATATTGGATGTGCATAAAATTTGTTTCCATTAAGTATTTAGTTTAAGAAAATTAGCTCATCAAAGCATCACATTCTTGATATTTTAAATTGACTAATGCAACATGTAACACATCAACAAATTTGAGATGATGACTGACTGTAAAAATGGAAGCAAGTAAACCTTGTATTTCATAGTTCATACAAAGGGTTTCATCAGCCTAGACGTAACTTATATCATTGAGTAGCTTATAGTTTATTACAAAATTTCACTGATGGAGTAAAATTTACACCATACATAATCTCATAAAGTTTGTATGAATATAATATAATTATTTGTAATCAATAAAGATTTAATGAATTACCTTTACAAAGATGCATTGGAACTCATTCTCCTAATAACTAAAAAGTACTTTTCGTGGGTCAAGTTGACCACTACAATAACTTGAAGGAACTGGAGATATTTCTTGTCTTCCTTTCCATTCTTCACCAGGTTTGAGAGTAATTGGATTTTCTATGCAAGCAGCTTGAACACAAAGCATATTTTTGTACTCACAATCCCCTAGATCAGATATGGTTTTGGCTTTCTTGTCCCATGGATTCCATACCACTGCATATAATATAATATCAGAAATTAGGGCAAACTTAATTATGAAGCCACACAATTAACAACAAACCAAATCAACTTCCTTGTTCCAAACTTTCAAAACTATTTTTTGGAGCAAATATATATTCATTATTTCAAATTTTTATAATTAAGACAATCATCTGATTTCATGAATTTTTTTTGGGTAGAATTTGGCTTAAAGAAGAGAACTAAAGAGAGTGATTTTTAATGGTATGAAAAGAAAGCCACCTTGTTTATTTTGTAACGGAAAGGAGGAAAATATGAATGAAACAATTAAGTGTAATCTTGAATGAAACAATTTTTTAAATGACTTAATCAAGAATTTGTCATGAAAAGCTATTTATTCTTAATTTTGGACTCCCAAATTACGTGACATGTCTTAGTGTTATGGAACAAATCACTTTAGTCCATGCTTGAGATGGTTTTGGAAAAACAATCATTTATTTTTCAAAAGTATTCCTAGGGGAATTGAAAACTCAAGTGATTATTCCTTTTAAATAAATTGAATCAAACACATAGTTTTATCATGAGACTAGCTATGATGACAAATGCTTGCTAGATATACATATTCATCATCTCATATATCACATTTCAACATGATCCTTATGCATACAAGGAAGGGTGTCAAGATTAGCAGACTCACCAGCATCCGGAAGCCCGTCTTTTCGCAATACAAAAGTTCTCTTCCTTTCATGGTCTATGATAGCAATTTTTGTGGGAGTGCTTAAGTATACTTTGTCCACCTTTGGTATCAAAGAGACCAAAATAAAATAGTTATGCAGTTGAAGCAATAAAATATAAATAACAGAGAAAAAAACTATTCCATCGAAAATAAATATTAACTTCCGACTCAAATGTAATAGCATCCCCCTGTTCTGTAAATCGTTCTCTATTCTTCAAGTTGTCCAGATAATCTAATGTCTCTAATCCTTCAATTCGCACTTCACTGCCCATACAAACGGTGACAATTATCTTACACACGACACAAGTCATAAATCCCAAAACAATGTAATTCTATATTAGACAAGGTCACGCCAAAAGCAGGTACATGTTAACTCAAGTAATAAAACAAATTGTTATTCCAAAACAGAATAGACTGTGTTTGGTGCCAATTCTCATTGTTTGAGATTTGAATCATAAATACAGATTTGAAGTTTCCAGAACTATATGTAAAGTAAAATATAGGCATGTTTGAGCATTGGTGAAAAATTTGAATTATGTGCAAAAGATTGATCCATGATACAAGACCGATATAGACCTGATGTCAGTAACATAGAAGTATGTATTATAGGCAAATGTGAAGGTGAAGGATTTTCCATCAGTATTTGTGTTTCGAATGCGAGATGTCATCATCAGATCTCCTGCAGGTCCCAAAGTTATCCTCAACCGGAACTCATATCTATAACCAATTATTAAAAAAATATTCTCTCAATCCAACTTGTTAAACTGAAAATAATCATAATTATTTAAGGTAATTGTATACCTATGGGGCCAAATTTTTGTATCTTCTTCAGAGTGCTTAAGAATCAAGTCAATGAAAGCTCTGTTGGTGGTAGTTGTGGGAAACGGCGGTGGGTTAGGATCTAATGTCCAAAACCTGTTCCTCGCAAATCCATGCTGCTCAAGAGAGCCATGATTTGAAAACTACAGAACACAGATTAGAAGCAGTTAAAAAAACAAAAAACAAAATGCAAGAAAAAAAAAAAAAAAAAAACAGGGAAAAGAGAAAAAAGAAAAAAAAAAAAAGAAAGAAAAAAGAAAAAAATAAAAGAACAAAAAAAAAAAAAAA
>Ga0099824_1002910_pt1 | contig 25062 bp, 10 predicted proteins | sample SiratrowhiteBW_FD_76837 | JGI IMG/M metagenome (GOLD analysis project Ga0099824, IMG submission 76837) | Root nodule microbial communities of legume samples collected from California, USA - Siratro white BW | ecosystem: Host-associated > Plants > Roots > Nodule | place: USA: California...
AAAAAAAAATTTATATATATATATATATATATATATATATATATATATATATATATATATATATATATATATATATATGTATATATATTCTGTTATGAATTACTTAATAATTACCATTTACTTTTAAAAGTCGTAATTTCATTGAAAATGAAAATATTTATAATAAATCACATACTAATAAACTATCATTTTTATTTTTTTAAATTATATTATTTTTATAACCAAATAAACGTAGGTAGAAGTGTTATATTTAAGAAATCTGACATATTTTCTTAATAAATTCTCTTTGATATTTTCTTTTTATTCCCAGAAGTGGAAGTATAAAACCCAAGTTGATATAAATAAAGATTTAAAATAATATAAATTCCGCGGCTTGGTGTGTTGCAGGGCTACGCTTGTTGTGGGTTTTAGCTATAAAAACTCGTAAACCCCAACTTCTTCGTTTTCTCCATTGCCGCCATAGCTATCCACCTTTCTCCACGGTTCTTCCTCAAGCCTTTGCTTCTACTGCTCACTGCCACTTCTACCGGTGAGTTTGGCCGCAATTTTCGTTCTCTTAGATAACATTCAAGGACAAACTTTCAACCATAATTTCGAATTTTACTCTCTAAAATTGTTTTACCCCAACTATTGCCCCTTTAGAATCTCTAACCACTTATTGTTGTTATCACTCTAATCAAAATTCTCCTTCTCCTTCTTCACTCTCTCCTTTTTAGATAATATTACGTTATCTTATCCTTTCCGTGCTCAACATATGCGCATTTTAACTTCCGTTTTCCACCAATAACACCTAAATATGAATATTTTTTTTACTTTGTAATGTACGGAGAAGCAGTGCAGCTTTCGATTTTGTGGATGGTAGAAAATTATGTGACTATACTGTTACAAGTTTATTGTGATGATTATTGGAATTTTCGTCATGTTATTTCCGTCTCCCATTAGTGGTGTTGTGTGCTTCTTCTTTTGTTTTTCGTGTGTTTATTTAACAAAGATACATTTTCTTGTTTTGAACTTTTACAGCTGAGTCCCAATTGTCTAAGGGAAAGAGTGTCCAATCAATATACTTGACCGAACAACTAAGATGGGACATATAGCTACTCTGCAAAACAATGTTTTCAGCTCCCATTCTTTGAATGGTCTGCTTGGTTGTAACAAAGAAGAGAGCTGTATTTTAGGTGCTAGTTCTGCTTTGGGTCACAGTTCAAGGAAAAAACCGCCTTCCCTACACCGAATTTACTTTGGTGATTACTTTTGTTCAACTAAATATTCTTTTCCTTGGAAAGGGTTGCGGTGTAGAAGTTTTCAGGGAAGTGTTTTACTTGATAGAGTTATTGAAGTTGATCATGAAGGTCGTGGCTCCGAAAGTGATTTTGTTGGTGTAAGGAGAAATTCCGGGGAACTAATGGATTCAAACAATTCTAGAAAGTCTCCAAGCCTGTCACCAGAGGCTCCATTTGTTGAAAACGATGAAACGACCAACAATAAAATTCTTCAGAGGCTTTGCAGTCTAGGAAAGTTAACAGTTGCAGCAAGGTTGATTGATGTCATGGTTCGGAAAAGTCAAATACCGCATTTCCCTTCTTGCACGAATTTGATCCGAGGTTTTATTAGAAAAGGTATTGTAGGTGAAGCTTGCAAAATAATGAACAAAATGGTCATGTCTGGTGGAATTCCTGACATAATTACATACAACATGGTTATGAGTGGCCTGTGTAAAAAAGGTTATTTAAGATCTGCCCTTGATCTGGTAGAAGATATGAGCCTGAGTGGTTGCTCCCCAGATGCAGTTACTTATAATACAATAATTCGCTGCCTATTTGATAAGGGGGATTATCATCAGGCAGTTAGTTTCTGGAGAGACCAATTGAGAAAAGGTTGCCCTCCTTATCTGATTACCTATACAGTGCTTATTGAGCTGGTTTGCAAATATTGTGGGGCTGCTCAAGCCCTGGAACTACTGGAAGATTTGTCAATGGAAGGCTGTTATCCTGATATCATTACGTATAACTCTCTTGTTAATTTGACTTCTAAACAAGGGAAATACAAGGATACGGCTTTGGTTATATCAAATCTTCTATCTCATGGAATGCAGCCCAATGTTGTGACATACAATACCCTTATCCACTCTCTTATTAACCATCGATATTGGGACGAAGTTGATGATGTTGTGAGGATTATGAATGAGACCTGCCATCCTCCTACACAGGTTACGTACAATATCCTTCTAAATGGCTTTTGTAAATCTGGACTTTTGGATCGTGCCATAAGCCTCTACAGCACAATGGTTATTAAGAACTGTTCGCCAGACATTATAACATACAATACTCTTCTAAGTGGTCTATGTAAGGAGGGGTTTATAGATGAGGGCATCCAGTTACTTAACCTATTGGCAGGTACTAGCTGTTCTCCTGGGTTAGTCACCTATAATATTTTGATTGATGGGCTGGCTAGATTGGGTCTCATGGAGCCAGCAAAAAAATTGTATGATGAAATGGTGGAAAAGGGAATCATTCCTGATGAAATTACTCACAGTAGTTTGACTTGGGGGTTTTGTGGGGCAAATCAATTTGAGGAAGCTACAGAACTGCTAAAGGAGATGTGTAAGAAAGAACAAAGGATTAAAAGTACTGCATATAAATGTGTAATTCTTGGATTATGCAGAAAAAAGAAGGTTGATATTGCAATTCAAGTTCTAGATTTGATGGTGAAAAGTCAATGCAATCCAGATAAGAGGATATATTCTGCTTTAATCAAATCTGTAGCTGATGGGGGTATGCAACGAGAGGCTAATGGTTTGCATCAGACGTTGATCAAATGGAATATTCTGAAAGAATAAATCATGTTGAATTAGTTGGAGTTTGTGTGTAAAGATAGGCAAAATTTCATGCTTCTGGCCGTGTACAGATTATATGTTCTCTCAGGTAATTCTTTTCATCCCTTTTGCTTGTGGGGTTTTGATCGTGCCTATTTGGATTAGTGTCACACTCCTTAAGTTGTCTCTAATTCTATCTCTCTAATCATGGTAGAGACTAGAGTGAGATGAGGTGTTACATTCCCTAGGTTCTCTCTATTTCTGTTTCTCCCTATTTGTGGTAGAGGCTATAGTGAGATAAAGAATTTGGGGAACAAACCTTCCCCTCTGAGCATAAGAGGATCCAAATCCTTCATTCTGAGATCTGTTAATTATTGGTTGAATGTAATGACGGCTAACTCCATAAGTTTTTTGTTTCTAGTTTGTGCTGTTTTTTTTTTCAAATTTTGATGCAACAAATTTTGTGATTATTATAATAAATATGTGTTACAATGACATTAGTGCATTTGCCCTTTTTTTCTGTTAATTTACGACTTGCCTCGTTCTTTCAGGTCTATAATTACAATTTGCAACCACCCTTGGTGCTATTATATTTTACTAAATTAAGCACAATTTACTACCATTGATCCTGAGCTAAAATTACCTTGTATGTTGTTGACATTAATAAATGAAATGTCCGTGTTATATATACAGGCCATAAGGCTACTAGTGATTTGAGTTTCTTGTAATAATATGTTTGTTGGGATACCTAGTGGTAAATGAAATGGAATGCCTGGAGAGGGAGCAACATATAATAGACTAAGATGGGGTGAACTTACTATTCTATTTGGATTTTGTTATGGTGAAATGTAAAAAAAGAAGACATTCCATATTATACTCTCAAATTAGATGGATGAAAAAAAGGGGTGTTGGATGTTATGGAAGGGATTGCGTTCTATTTGATTTCATTGTACACTATCTTACTTTAAACAATCCAAATAATTTAATATAATTCCATTCCATTGCTTTTTGTTAATTCTAGCATATCCTTGAATTTTAATTTCATTATATAGTGTTGGCTTAGCTTTTGATATCAGAATTTTAGATCAAGTTGGAAGACATTTTACTATATTTTTATTTAGTAAACTTCTGCTCTTGTACTTAGACTGTAAACATCAGTGAATTAGTCTTTACTTAATTTTTCACCTTAATGTCACTGAAAAAATGTAGTGGAATAGGACTTAAAAAAAAATGAACTAAGACTTTGTTACATTTGCCGAGTACAAGGATTAGTAGTTAAACTTGAAAAACAGGGATTAAAGTGAAAAAGCATACAATCTCAAGACCAAAACAACAGAGGTTTTCTAAATTTTTATTCTCCATAGTCTTACATTGTTATTCAATTATATAGTTTTATCCCGTGCTGGTTTTATGTAATGGATCATGCTTGTTCCCTGAAAACTGGAAGTAACATTGTAGTTTGTGTGCCTAAGACTAATTAATTTTTACTGTGGGTATTTGCCAATGTAGGAAAGGAAGCTGGGAAGTTTTGACGGATAGTTGCGTGGGGCTGCAAGATCCGAAATACTGTCTCTCAGCATGAATTAGAATTTTGGTAGTTGAAGTTGACTTGAACACGTGACTTGAACACGTGCTCGTGTTAAGTTAGTTTTAAAATCAATCTAATCTTCAAGTTTGTAGATTTTAGATAACTCTGATGGATGAACAATAAGTTTTATCCATGTGTTAAGTTTGGTAGTTTTAAAGTTCGTTCCATTGACTTGTATAATTCAGTTTAAGAGCACTTTTTAGTTTTTACCATCCAATTTTAGGGATTGAAGTTTGTCATTATTGAACACATCCATGTGATCTTGTGAGTTATTTTAGGTTTATCATATAGTTTTTAGGTTACTCATAATTTAGCCCTTGAACATGTTTGGAATTTCAATTTTAATTAGGACTAAATTATATATTAATCTTTATTTTATTATTATTTGATCTTAAAAGACTTTTGAATTGTACAAAGGTTGTGAGAGAAACATCAATCCTGATATGCAAAATAGATGTTCAAGTAAAGGTCTTAAGTGTTATGATACTATTTCCTATACAGGAGTCGTGCTTAGAATCCTCTTAGATATAAAGAGCAGGGGAAAGAGCCCAAGTGGCATTTATCTTATTAAAAATTAATGCCTTCTATATTCTTTAGGCTTTAGTGCTTAACTTTTAGTAATTAGAAGAGTGCATTATACCAAACTAATCATATGGATTTGATTTTGCTCGGCCAAGCACATTCCTTTTTGCATTAATTTTTAGGATGTAGCCTTTTAGTTTAAAGAACTACTAACTTAACCTAAAGTGTTTTAATATCTTCGTAACATGTACTTTGCATGATATTAGGTCTCCTAGTAGTAAGATAGAATTAATAATCTATCATGCCTCTTTATTCCCTTTCCATTAACATTAAGATAGCATGTAGGGTGTTGTTGATTTATCATTATAACATATATTAATAATCTATCATACCTCTTTATTTGACTTGATCTACTCATTTTTTTCCATTTCATTAACATTAAGATAGCTTGTAGTAATCATTCTTGAAGTCTAGGAAAGAAGGTTAGTTCAATTGGGATTGTGTACTTCAAGTATTGGAGCGCAAGTTATATTCTTGTTAGACAACTTCACTTAATTTCAATTGGTCGACAAGTTCACAGTCATGAACATACACTTTGCATGATATCAGGTCTTCTCGTGGTAAGATAGAGTAAATCATTCTTGAACTCCAAAAAAAGGTTAGTTCTGCTGGGGTTGTGTATTTCTAATCTTGGAATACCATTTATATTTGTTGGACAATTTTACTTAAAGGTCAATTGGTTGACAGTTCACAATCCTGAACATCTCAAACTCCTCCATTCAAACTTGAAAATCCTTGACAAATGTATCTATTAGGTGATCCAAAAATAATAGCATTGGTAAAAGTCTGAACTGTTCTTAGAATTATTAATGAATAGAGTAGAATTAACTTTTTGAAATCTTTCAAGAAGTTACCTATCCTTTCGTACCATGATTGTGGTCGAATAAGAAGTTCTTTTTAAAAATCCATTACATTGTTTTATTTACTGCATAAATCAGAGTATGTTGGCAATTAAAAGGATTTTTTAATGATTCTAGTGTGATTTTTAAATAATTCCTGGATAATTTTAAATAACTTTTGTTCTTTTTTATTTGTTAATCATTGTTTAACAAGATCTAATATGTTCATGAAAGGATACTTGCAGAAACTATAGATTTTGACAGATTTCAATTCTCTGTACAAGTCATCAGTAAACAACGAGGCAAAAATTAGGCACTTTAAACAACAGAGACTTGGTAAATTAGCAAATGACACATTAAAATGATTTGAACAAACTCTCAATTAGAAGAACCAAATAAATCAGCTTTGTGCCCGAGAATTTAGTGTAATCTGATAAAGCGAGCTCCTTGTATTTGCACCCATCAGGTACGGAAAAGGCTTTGTTTGTTTAAACGTCTGAATAAATCTTGAGAAATAGCATTCATACTAGCAAGGGATTTTGCCAGTTCCACAGCATCACTTGGCCATCCAGCATAGCTAATCCCTTCGACCAACAACGTGTAGGTTGTTTCATTTGGCTGGCATCCATTATCAACCATAACAGCAAGCACCTCAATGGCATCTTCTATTCTGTGTGCTTTGCACAATCCAAGAAGAACAATGTTGTAACTGATAACAGTAGGTTGCCACGAGCTCCTTTCCATGTCCACCAACAACCCAATGGCCTCATCCACCATCCCATCTCTGCACAAACAAGATATGAGTGAATTATAAGTGATCCTATCAGGATCAACACCGTTATTCAGCATCTCCAAAACCATCCCCAATGCTCTAATTTTGTCCCCACCACTCCACAGTGCTCCCAACATTGTGTTATATGAACTCACATTTGGAGGACAGCCCACTTCATCAAGCTTCTTAAAGATGCTCAAAGCCTCATCACCTCTTCCCTTCTTACAGAGAGACCCCATGATGGTGTTGTAGTTGACAATATCAGGCAACCACCCAGCAGATATCATATCATCCACAAACCCTATAGCCAAATCCACTTTCCCCTCTTTGCAGAACGCAGAAATCAACGGATCATAGCAGTATGCATCAGGGCTCAACCCCTTCTCCTTCATAACCCTCAACAAATCGACAGCCTCCCTAGTTTTGCCATCACGGCAAAGTGAATTAATCAAAACGCTGTAAGTCACAACATTCGGCTCACAACCCTTCACCATCATATCAGACATCAACCTCTCCCCAGCTTCCCATCTTCCCTCATTCAAAAGACCCTTCAAAACCAAGTTGTAGAGGTTCAAACTCGGGGTGGTGCTCAAATTGCGGACAAACTCAAACGCTTCATCCACCAACCCTTGTTTGCACATGCCCCTCACAATCACATTGTATGTGTACATGTCAGGTTGAAGCCCTCTTGACACCATCTCATCAAGAAGCTTCATTGCCTCATCAATGCCACCGTGTATGATTGTGGCTTCAATCAAGATAGTGTAAGTGATCACAGTGGGGTTGCAGTTATCTTCCATCAACTGATCCATAACCTTCATAGCCAAATCAAGCTTTCCCTTTGCACAGAAGCTCCCAATGAGAATGTTGTAGGTGACAACATCAGGGGAGAATCCTCTATTCTTCATTCTCAGAAGCACCCCATTTGCAGCATCAAATCTATCGCTCCTGCAGAACCCACTAATCACTGCATTGTAAGCAAAAGCATCAGGGTCACCATGCTCTTCCAGAATCTCCAAGACTCTCACCGCTTTCTCTATCTTCTTGGAAGTGAACAAGCCCTTGATGAGCTTGGTGCAAAGAATAACATCGGGTTTGTAACTCCTCTTCACCATTTGCTCCAGAAAATAGAGGGCTTCGGTGTACTTGCCCGTTTTGCACAACCTGTTGAGGGCTCTCATGTGATGGGTGTCTCGAAAATCGTAGTGTCGGGGCCTTGTGGCTGAAGAACTGACCCTCCCGTTTTCCTTATTGTAGTTGTTCTTTCCCTTGCTGGGGTTGTCTTCATTTAGAACCGGGATTCTGCAACTGATGACAGTGTTGGCTTTTGGATGCCACGCTCGCTTTGAGTTTGTTCGAAGCGATAGGGTATGTGACAGGAATTCGGTTGAAACTGTTGTCATTGACAAGCCTGTGGGTTCAACTTGCTGGTTTCTCTACTCATACCCAGACAGAATCACAAGCAAAATTAGGGGTTGGCCTGTGGATAAGGGATTGAAACAATGACGAATCCAGCACAAAGGGAATAAATGGATTCTTCGAGACCGCAATTATTATTTTATGTTTCATTATCTTTTTTAGTGTTCATGGAAGAGATGAGAGACACAGAAAATATTCAAGCTAACTTCAACAATACAAAAATACCCATTTCAAGTTTAAGTATTTCTTTATGTATAACATACATGATTACTCATTTTTTTCATCTTTTAGAAATTTAATAGTGTGAAGTTACGTTTAATTAATAGTAAACTATCTATATCATTATATAGAAGGATATTTTTTTTGAGTATCTTCTTTTTATTTGATAAATTTGGTTTTTAATAACTTTTTTGTTGCTCTCAACTTAAAATAACACAAATATATATTTTAATTTTTAAATCATTCATTTAAAATTATATTTTTTTTGTAAAATTACACATTTAAATTAAAAAAAAATCTAATACATAGGCAACAAATGTGATGTTTTTCTGTTAGTTAATAAATAAATATTCACATTTTTATTATATTAAAATATATATAGTATTATTTTTTATGAATTTATTATTTTATGAGTAATTAATTAAAAAATAGAAAAATAATATATATTTAATATTAAAATATTGTGTAATCATTATTTTGGAAAAAAAGTTATTTATTTATTTGAATATAAAGAAAAAATTATTTAATTATTTATTTTATTAAATAAATTATTTTTTATTTATTAAAGAATAAAATTATTAAAGAAAGGTATTAAATAGTATATCTGATTTATATTATATAATGCTATAGTAAAAATTATTGAAAATGTATGCATTGTATATTCATATTTTTATTACATTAATATATATATATATATATTAATCTTATTATTTTTATAATTTTATTATTTTAATAAATAATTAACTATAAATATGTTAACAAATAATTTTTTGTCCTCTTTATATAATAATACATATTATTTAACCAAATAATTACAGGATTATATTTTTAATATATTTTAGAATTTTGTAATTTTATACTTTTTATCAACTGAATGATCAATAAATAATAGGAAAAATAATTAAGTCCAATTTTTATCTTTATCTGACTTTTTAATTTCTATTTTCTTTCAAAATAAATAAAATTACATGCAACAAATTCTCACTCTCTCCCACTTCTTTATTTTTTTTTTTCTGCACAATTATTTCTTCCTTCTCTCTCTAATGTTTTCTGGTTTTCCTTCACTTTCTATCCATTCCACATATTTCATCACAACCATCACAGTCACGGTACATATATCATATGTTGTTAGTTTATTGATTCCAAATTTTAATTCAGAAGAGATCTAGGGCTCTGCCCTTGAAGCTCCCAATCTGAATATATCTCAACAGCATTTGTTTCATTTCGATACAGTATCTGATTGATAAAGGCATTGAAATTCAACTTAGTGCAATTTTTCTAAGGATAAAAGAAAGATCAAACTTAAGATTAGCATTGATATCTGTGCGCAGTGATTTGTTTGTGAATTAGAGACACGTTAAAGAGATTGCTTTAGATGAACATGGAGGTCGTCACTGATGCGGCGTCGTTGGACGTGGAATTGTTGCAGCTCCCAGACTTGTCCGCTCTGTCACTCAAGTCTAACGACAATTTCAATTTCATCGAGAAGCTCTTCGAGCAGTGGTTGTCGCTTCCGGAAAGTAATCGATTGGTACGCTTTCTTCCGTCACGAAATCTGAACATTGCTACATTGCTAATTTGAGGAGTCTCTTTAGTTTTGTTCGTTCCCTTCGTTGATACATTTGTGTGCATTGCATGAAGAATGAGGTGAAATAGATCAGTGGTGGTGATAGTATCCGTGGTTACAAGGCAATATTATTGAGATAATCAAGGTTTGGGGAAAAGATACATTGGTCTTATATTACTGTTCTAGCTCTATCTCTTCCCACAAATGACCATGGCCAATTTTTTGTAAATCCTATCTACTCCAGAACATTGTAAATAGATAGGCTCTTGGTTATAATTGAAATGTATAAAATGCTGGTAGACAATGCTATATAATTGGTATTCTGCAAAGTTGGTGATATTGTTTTAACATCTCCCTTTTTAATTATGCAGGTAAAATCGTTACTCAATGAAGCAAAGTCAGGTGTTCCCTTGACTGTCCCCGGGAATTGCTCTAGTCCAAATGCTACCAGTAATTCTGTGCCTTCCATGTTTCCTGCTGGCACTGCTCCTCCTCTTTCACCAAGAAGTACATCTGGTTCCCCTCGCATTCTGAAGCAGAGAGTTGGCCTTTCCAATTTGGGTTCCCCTTTGAAAGTTGTCAGTGAGCCAGTTAAAGAAGTGATACCACAGGTTAGGGCAACCTGTATGCCTTTCTTTTTTTATAATTTGTAAGATGTATTACAAGGAGAAGGAAGATATTTAAGAACTCAACAAAGCATATCTAAAAGGCGGGTAAGGTATCCTCAAAACAGAAAAAGAAAAATACCTCTCAGAGAAGACGAAAAAATTCAGCCAAGATGCTCCATCCGATTACTTATATTATATGTGAAATGACAAATTTTATCGAGACAGTCTCTTGCAGAACACCAAAGAAAGGCCACAAACCATTCTATCCCATATATTTATAGCTAGTCAACGGACAGAGACATCCTTAAATATGTGACTTTGCGCAACAACCATATGTTCCAAAGAAATGAATGAACTGCATATTATCACAAAACTCTTACATTGTCTTTTATCCTAAGCTTGTGACTTAATCATTACAAGTTGTTCCAAAGTAGAAGGACACACACCCAACGCCTGCTGGCAAAACCTCCATGAATGTAAACCTCCATGAATGTGTAACGAATAATTTATACCAATCCTATTAAGAAATGCGTCTAGTTCTCTTAGCTTAGGTTTTGTTTGATGATATTGTACTGGGTTTTGCTTTGTGTGTTTATCTTTCTTTTTTCTCTTTGTTTCCTGCCATTTTGATGTCATAGCAAATTTTTGCTCACTTGCAGTTCTACTTTCAAAATGGACGTCCACCTCCAAATGAACTGAAAGAACAGTGCTTGTTTGAAATTGATCGATTATTCCATCAGCATATGGATGGCCTGCAGGTGCATGGTGAGATATCACACATAAGTAGCTGATATAGTCTGTAGGGCCATCTTGTTGCAACTGGGGAAAGTGATTTTAAATAAGTTTCATATTCTAGGTTTCTAAGTAGGCAGACATTTACACCAACCTCTTTAAGTTGAGTAAAAATAACTTATTTTAATATTGTGAGAGATCAAAAAAGGGATGTTCTATATGAGCTCACTTTCTAATGTAATAGAGTTGTAACAGCCAGTTCTGAGAATCATTTTACTTGTTTTCTTGAAATGTCAGAATTCAAATCAATTACTAAGGAAGTTTGCAAGCTGCCATCTTTTTTTTCCACTACTCTTTTCCGAAAGATTGACAATGGAACTGGTGTGGTGACAAGGTGTGTAATTTATTTTTCTGGAACTTGTTAACTTTTTTGTGTCATGGATTGCGATTTTTGTTTGAGCTGTTGAGAATTTCGAAGTTTTGGTCTAGGTATTGGGCTAGCACTACAATTATCATAAGTCATTCAGAAAATTCTTTTAACAGCTGACCTCCCGATTATTGAATTATTTATTTGTGTGAAAGCATAAGCGACTTGCTATCTACATTATCTATTTCCTCTATCTTGTTCTATTTCTTTTCTCTTTTCCTTTTTCTATTTTTTGTCTTCAAAATAGTTGCCAGCATCATGTTTATTATGCTTGAGGAAATCTCCACCATCACTTGTAGTTTATCTTAAGCGTATGGGTTCTTCAATGCCTTCTTGATTTCAGTTTTGGTAATAAGTTTATTTTAACAGATCTACCTTATATTTCATTTTCTAAATCTTCTGTTTAATATTGAGGGCTTTTTATTCTTTGCACCAATTTTTATAACACATTTTCTGGCATTGAACTATCCAATGTTCAAAGGAAGGGAAGCCAGACAGTAAATAGGAGAGACCAAAGTGAGGGAGGAAGCAGCCCACAATATACCATATAAAATGTAGGACAGGGTTACATCTAGTATAGTCTTGAGTCTGTATCTGTTTAATCTAGTCTTGGATGTGCTTTCTAAAGATTTACGTTAGTTTACTCCTAACTGCATGTTTTTAATGGTATAGTTTTGATTGAGAAATCAAGGAAAGAAGTTAAGTCTAAACTTGAGCTTTGGAAACAAACTTTGGAATCAAAGGGTTTTTGCTTGAATAGAAATAAGGGTAAGTATATGTATTGCTATTACAGCAACCAATTAGGAAAAATCAATTGGAAGTGCAACTGCGAGAAGATACCACACAAGTTTCAAAGTTCAGATATTTGGAATCAATTATGGGAAATCAAAGAGAATGTCAGACAGAGATGCAACTTAGATGACTAAAACAGCAAATCTCCATATGGATGGCACTATATGGGAAATCACCTTAGTAAATTGCCATTTTAGTCAGGAAATATATTTCTAGGCATACTGCTGAAACGCTTTCAGAGGAAATCCTCTTACTTTTTCTGAATATCACTTTCTGTCTTTTGTCACCATATGTTAAACTGGTTGAATTAGTGGGTGAAATTTTTTTCTTTTATTTAAAAAGGTATATTGGTTAATTTGATTCTCTCCTTTAGCCTAATGCAGGCAATTATTGATGAATGGTCTTGTGCCTTGTAATTATTATTTCCTTGTAAGAATTCTTAAATTTGTGATTTAATGTTCCTATAGGAACGCATTTATTGAATATTGGATTAATGGCAACATGTTGACAATGGATATAGCTACGGTAATATTCAAAATATTAAAGCAACCACAGCTGAGTTATATTACTCAGGTTTTTTTCTCTAATTTAATTTTCTTTCCTTTTGCTTTTTATTTCTTTTAAATTCCTTCTATTCATCCTAAAGGTACATTAAGTCTTAGACTCTCAAGATATGTCATTTCATATTTTAATTCCAGTGTCATTCTAGGCAGATTTATCTTTTTTAAGGGATCTTGCTTATTGATTTCTTTGGCTTTCATATTTCGTTCAAATCCATCTTTCTTATATTAGAGCAATACTCTACTACATTTCAGGATGATTTTAAGCCTGTGCTACGTGAGCTTTTAGCAACTCATCCAGGGCTGGAGTTCCTACAGAGCACGCCTGAGTTTCAAGAGAGATATGGTTTGTCGTTGTGTTTTTAATAAGCATGTGTTTTTGTAATGTTAGATTGATGCAAATGATTTTAAATTCTTCTAGCAGGTGTAGTTCCTTGGAACTTTATTACGCCTATCGTGTAGAAATTTTGTTTCATTTACTAATCAATTTCCATGAGATATACTCACGCTTGGTCCTTTTGTGACTTGACATGGTATCTAATAAGACCCCTATGTTTAAGGTGTACGTTAGGATACAGAAGAGAGGCACCAATCTTGATCAGAATATGGAGAGGGAATTGGGGGCCTAACTAAGTGCTGACTTGGCATTAGTGGTGTGGGCTGCGCACAAGTTGTTAGGAAGAAAGAAAGTATAAATAGGAGGTTCGTAGAAGAGGGAAAGTAGGCTGGAATTATGTAGAACTTGGGAGAGAATTGGGCTCTGTCGAATTTTCCCGTTACGATTTTTTTTTTCTGCTATTTCTATGTTCTGAATGTCATTGATTCTGGCTGGAACCTCTCTTATTAATACAACTGGAGTTGGTTGTTCTATCATATTTTTCTTGTTCCTATCCACATTTCATATAAAGTTAATTATATGATTAGGAATAAAGATAGCGGCAGGCATTAAAATAGTAGGATCAACAGAGTAAGAACATGTATATATGAAGCATAAATTTATCTGTAGTTTCCTATTTTTCCTTTTTCATTTCTACTTCATAATAAAATTGTATTAGTTTTTCCTTTTTCACTTTCATTACATGTGTAAATAAATAAATTAAAAATTAGTAGAGAATTATCTGTATAATTGAAAAAAAAGTTATAATGTTATCTTAAATTTGAACACAACAGATAAAAGAGAAACAAAAAATGTCAAAAAACCTGACTCATAAAAGGAACATAGAAAGTAATAGCCTAGGTAATAGTCATCACTAAGTCTACTATATATATGGATGATGTGTAACCTATATAAGTTGTTTCCTGTTTCTCTTTGAATTCAATGTGGACTTAGACTCTATCTAATATTAATCTTGGGTTACGTACAAGTATCTAAACACAAACTTCCTCGAATATTTAGCATAAATGGCGTGTGTAAAGGTGTCCGACTTTGCTTAAAGTAAAAAACATGGCTATAATGTACCTTGTCGCCTTATTATTTTGGGAATCTTCCTCCCTTGAGCCTACTTTTTTGATTTTGAGGGTGAACAAGCCCAGTCCATTTTAATATGGTATTAGAATTTAGAGCAGTGCCATTCAATGTGACCTGTCCTGACACAGTTCCACTGCCACACTCCTTATTGAAGTATGGAACCAATTTGTTTTTAAACTTTTTTCCTTAATTTCTTGGTGAAATCTGTAACAAACTTTCTGGCAACTTCTACTTTATATCGTGTTTCAACCCTAACTTTTAGTTCCTGCTGCCAAGTCCTCCGTCTAGTGATCTGAAATTATAGATTCCATCTCTATGTTCTCGCTTCCTCTCTAAATTCTTCCCTTTAAATCCAAATAAATTCTTTAGAAACTTTTCCAGTGGCCTCCTCATGGTCATTGTTGAAACTTGAAATCTATGCTAGTTTGGTTTTAACTGGTCTTGATTTCTGGTGCAATATTTTGTACGTATTGAGTACAATAATCTTAATTTATTTTTTCAATGTCCCAGCTGAAACTGTAATATACAGAATCTATTATTACATTAATAGATCTGGAAATGGTTGTCTCACTTTGAGGGAGCTGAAGCGTGGAAACATAATTGATGCAATGCTGCATGCCGATGAAGAAGAAGATATCAACAAGGTTTTGAGGTAGATAAACTATGATTATCGTTAACTTTCACAATTTCTTTGTTTAGGTGCAAAAACATTTTCATATTAAAATAAACTGGCTTTTTTGACTTTACCTGATAATGTCTGTAGGTACTTCTCTTATGAGCATTTTTATGTTATATACTGTAAGTTTTGGGAGCTGGATACAGATCATGATTTTCTGATAGACAAAGAGAATCTTATCAGATATGGTAACCATGCGCTTACCTACCGAATTGTTGATAGAATATTTTCTCAGGTTTGTGTGGATTACATGTTTCTTCTGTCATTGAGATATAAATTTTTATGACTTCAGCAACAGACCCTACACTCCTTCTCTTTTGAATGCAGTATGTTTAGTTTAGGGTGCATCCACTTTTATTAATCGAATCATTTATTGAAGATACATATTTGACTTGCTTCAATATTATTTCTCAGGTCCCAAGAAAGTTTACCAGTAAGGTTGAGGGAAAGATGGGATATGAAGATTTTGTTTATTTCATACTGGCAGAAGAGGATAAATCGTCTGAACCAAGTCTTGAGTATTGGTATTTGTTTCTCATTCATATCTATTTCATTTGTCGGTTTCTTTTTCTGAAAGGAGTTATCAGATTAGTTTCTCGGGGTGGTGCTTTGCTAGATTAGGCATATGGTTAAAAAGTGCTTTATTTGATTGGATTTTGAATGGTGCACATCCCTGTGCTGGAGTCCATGCTTATGAAACTTTATCTGTTGCTGGACGTCTGGAATGTTCTGTACATTAATCAAAGCCATCGTGCAAAAGAGAACAGTTCTATTTGTGGCAAGTAACCCATGTGCTTGAGACCGTGAATATGTTATTGTAAGTTTGGTTAACTGCATTCTATGCTCTGGTCAAGTGTAATGTCAAAAGATTTTAGTATACTAGAGAGTTACTGAAGGATGCTTGGCACATCAGAAAATCGGACAGTGGAAACTGAACTGTTGAAAATTTAGGCCATATTGTGCCGGACAATTGAAGGAAAATTGATAATGAGATGATCCTCTGCACTTTTCCATCTGTCTGGGTTTTAAGCCTGGAGTTGGTATATATTATAGGAATTTGCGTATTATGGGGTGTCCAAGTCAGTTGAGTACTTAAGTGTTTGTTTCTCCCCCTTAGCAGCTAGCTAGGTTTTGACGGTGGGTCCTTGGTACTTATCAATTGTTATCAAGGCTGGCTGTTAATGTCTTGGAAAAAGCTACCTGGAAAGGGTTCTGACCAACGAGGAAGTTGAGTGAAGTGTTGTTGAGTAAAAGTTGCCGAGACGTGCCCGAGCCACACATTGAGTTGTATGGAATGCTTGCTGGAGTATTTAATATGTTTCTTTCTCCCCCTTTTAATACCTAGCTTTTGTAGGTGTGTTCTCCAACTGTTTGGGTACTTATTATCGGTATACTTTCTTTTCATCCTATGTTAGTGTCGGAGCAAAATGATATGCTTTACATTGTCACTGCTCTTTTATATTTATGTCTTCAACAGAAAGCATGCTATTTTTAAACAGTGGATATTTGACATTGTGGTTAACTTCGCTTTCCAACTTCTTAACCATCATCGTATGGGCTGACTTGAAAATGTCACTAATAGGTTCAAGTGCATAGATTTGGATGGAAATGGAGTTCTGACAAGAAATGAACTGCAATTTTTTTATGAGGAGCAATTGCATCGGATGGAGTGCATGGCCCAAGAGGCCGTGCTTTTTGAGGACATATTATGTCAGATAATTGACATGATTAAACCTGAGGTTTGCCTTACCCACTTTCTTTTGCTGAGTGTTTGATCTTTTACAGTGTTATTGTGAGGTAACATTACCTGGAAAAGTGAGTGCAGATGTAGGAGCAGTTTAATTTTATTTTTCCTGGAATAAAGCTTATCCCAAACATATTGGTCCCCTTTTATTTTCCTCTATATTTTTGGTTGGTGTCGTGTCAGTGTTGATTTATTGTTTTGATGTTTTTTAATCAGTTGAAATTTTTCGCTCTGCAGGATGAGAGTCTTATAACTCTGCGTGATCTGAAAGGTGGTAAACTTTCAGGAAGTGTTTTCAACATCCTGTTCAATCTCAATAAGTTCATAGCCTTTGAAACTCGTGACCCATTTTTGATCCGTCAGGTGCATGAAACACTTGATAAAATTTATTGCATGGTTGAGTTATTATGTGGGCTTGGCTACTGTTAGTGACATCGTTAGTAATTGGTATGCATGCATTGTGAGAATAGGAACGTGAGAATCCAACATTGACAGAGTGGGATCGATTTGCTCATAGAGAATACATCAGGCTTTCAATGGAAGAAGACGTGGAAGATGTCTCTAACGGAAGTGCAGAAGTCTGGGATGAATCACCAGAGGCCCCTTTCTGAAGATATTTTAGGTGGGTGTTTATGAAATAAGACTTTTCTTTTGTCTTCTAACCATGCTACATGCTTAGAAGTTTGATTTATGTTACTTGAAAGATGAAATCAGGAACTTGAGGTCTTTGTCCAGTGCAGTGTCTATTCTTCTCTCTTTTTTAAATTTCTGAATTTCTCTTATTTTGGGCATTATGTACGTGTGTATGTGTGTATTAGCACGGGGATGAAAAGAAATAATGCCCAATAACTGATAGACTGGCCATTATTCAGAGACACTGGGCTCAGGATCAGCTTCTAAGTGGGGACTGACAACTTTGCTTCAACGAGTGGGAAATTCGGAAGCTTAGAAAATGTGGTTTTGGTGAGCAAGTTCCAACAATATTCTGATTTGCTGGCAAAACTTTGGGCCATTATCATGGAAGATTTATTGCCTTCTGTCGCTATCCGTGCAAAATGAGGACTTTTTCTTAGAAGGTTATTTGAGGAACTCAAGTTGTTAAGGAACATAAATAGCAATATTTTCTAACCTTTGGAACTTTTAGTAGTTTGCTTCAGTGATCGACTCGCTTTTGCCCCAGATCTTGAAGAGTGCCTTTGTTTCATCATCTGTGCCTCTGGTTGCCGTCTTTCGCTGATTTTTTTTTCTTTTTTTTTTTTTTTAGGCATCGAAGAATTTAACAAGTAATGTCACATTTTTTTTTAATCTTTCAAGATGTATGCAGGATGATATTGATTCTTCCTTATAGATACTACTTGACTGTTTTTTTCCTCTTGGAGGACAGTGAATTTTCCATCCAGTCGCTTTGTACACTGCATATATTTTCTTTTCAATTAGTCCTACATTTGTTTGTTTTTTCTTGAAGAAAGATGTAGACATAGTGATCTCCATCGTTATTGCTAAATCCAGATGAAGTTTAAAGGTGACCAAGGGGCGCGAAAAGAAAAGTTCTCTAAGATTTAAGATTGACTTATAAAAAGATGGAGCCTTAGTTTAAAGGTCAATTAATAATAGGTTTGAGATTGTTTAGTTGGATTGATAATTTATTGACACAATGTAGAGTCAGTATTTTTGGGCAAAGTCTTATTAACTTGTTAATTGTTTGACTGGAGAGGTGCAGGCTTTATTGACATATTTTGAATCACATTTGAACTTGTATAAGTGCATCTGGCTATACGTATGTATTGAAAATTATAGAAGGAACTATTATTTTGTTAGAATAAATGAAATTAACGTAAACTCGTAGTGCATCCCTTCTCTCTAATCCCGAGTGTTGTTTTTTAGTAGGGAAAGTGTTGGGTCAAAAGTGAAGACCAGTTCACTTAAACCATGGACTTCTTAATCGTACCGTTGGTACAAAGAGGAAATTGGAGTGGCATAAAGCTATGCAACGTGGTGGCTAATAGTACTCTTCTCTCAAATATCTGGATCCTTGTCCTGTGTTGTACGTTACACTGTCCGGTAAGTCATACGGTGCTTGCCATTTTAGAAAAATAAATAATCCTAACCTTTTTTAAGGTGCTCTTTTCTTAATGGCTTCATATCCGGAAAAGCTGTGGTCCATATCCTTATTATCATTTTCGATGGACCCCAACTCAGTAACTTTTGTCTAGATTTGCAATACAAAATACATCTCACAATTAACAAAGGAGAAAATTGACCCTAAAGGAACCCATCCACTAGGCAAAAAAAATTGCCATGGTGGTGGCAACACTAACTTAGTACCCCACAAATCTTCTACTTCTTTATTTCAAACAAATATCCTGCGCTTTTTTAAAAGTGGAATTTAATTTTTGTGGGCGTTAGATCGTTCCAGTTTATACATTAGATAGAACTTCAAATCCCACACCCTTTAATTAGATAAATTAGTTTCACGAGTATATTTTGAATAAATGTTATTAATGTATTCCTTTTGGAATAATTTTCAGCATGTACAGGCTTTATAGGGTGTCCTCGGCTTATTAGATTTGGTTGTAAGGAAGAACATAAATAGAGTTCACCAAAATGTTCGCTTTGATTTGGATTGGGTCATCAAGCATCGAGTCTAATATTTATAATAATTTTTTAAAAGAAGTTAAGAAAATTATATTTTTATTCTATGTTTCTAATGACTTCAATCCAATCTAGAACAAATATATAAAATATAACTACATAGCTTATGGCATATGAAAGTATAAGAAAGTAGGAGAATAAAGGAAATGGAATAATAATAATAATAATAATAATAATAATAATAATAATAATAATAATAATAATAATAATGTGGTTAATGTTTTCGTGATCAAATCAGTTAGAAAAGAAAACTTAATTGATTTAGTTTGGATAGTCTAATTAGTCAGTTAAACGAATGAATACTCTTAAGATAATAAAAATCAATTTTACAGTAAGTGGAGATACAATTTAACAATATATATGATGGAAAAAAAAAGGTTTATAATACTTTTACTCTGAATAAGATGGTGTGGTACATGGAGTGGGAAAAGGAAAGGTGGTGTCACACAGTACGAGAAGTTAGGTTGTGAGTTTGTAATAAAACTCTAGGTGTCAGTAGCCCATAGAGGAGGACTCAGCTACTTTACCAAACTTCAGGGATCATCATCAACGTGCTTCGCTTTACAGATATTACTTTCTCACGCACAATGCAAATCTCTTGCGAAATTCGGACTATTAAAGAAATTAAGACTTTTGGTTTTCCAGGAAGTATATTCTAAGAATAGCCACTATGCTTATTCCAATTCGTTCACTCCTCGTGTTCAGATGCAAAGAGAAAAAAAAGGCATAAAAGAGAATCCCCCTTCAGAAAAGTATTAAAATAAGCAGTTGCAAAGAAACAAAAGAAAAAGAAAGAGATTCAACTTGTAGAACAAGAAACCAAATTGATTTCTCTAATTCATGGCTAATTATAGAGACTTGTAGATCTTCAAACAAACAATTTTATGGTCACCTTGACAATACAACCTTGTACTTTAACGGTGAAGCCGTTGGTTGAATTAATTCGTAAACATTGCTGTCAATCTAATTTAGTTATTGTAAATTGTAACATTTTTAAGACTGTACCTTAAAAAAAACATTTTAATCATTAAACTATACATACAGTATGCTTATTATAAAAATAAATAAAAGCATATTTGGTAATGAGATTTATAATATAATAAATGAATAGTTTTAGTTAAGAGAGTTGAGAGTGAAGAAGGGTATGGTATCCAGCAAGGAATATTCGTTTTCAATACTCCGCCACACATTGGGTCCCTTTCTTTCCCCATCTTTCGCGCTTCCCCCTTTTTCTATAAAGCCCCACAACTGAACACAAACACAAACACAACACAACAACAACACAGAAAAAAGGAAAGAAAGAAGAATGTGCGAAGCGCTGAAGACACAGTACCAGGTAAACGAGGAGATCGGTCGTGGTCGGTTCGGAACCATCTTCCGGTGTTTCCATCCTCTCTCGAACGAACTCTACGCCTGCAAGGTCATCGACAAGTCTCGCCTGGGCGATTCAACCGACCGCGAGTGCCTCCAAAACGAACCAAAATTCATGACCCTCCTCTGCCCTCACCCCAACATCCTCCAAATCTTCGATGTCTTCGAGGACGACGATTATCTCTCCATCGTCATGGACCTCTGCCAGCCCCACACCCTCTTCGACCGCATCGTTAACGGCCCAATCTCCGAGGCCCAGGCCGCCCTCCTCATCAAGAGCCTTCTGGAAGCCGTCGCGCACTGCCACCGCCTGGGCGTGGCCCACCGCGACATCAAGCCCGACAATGTTCTCTTCGACTCGGCGGATAATCTGAAGCTGGCGGACTTCGGATCGGCGGAGTGGTTCGGCGACGGAAGCAGCATGAGTGGCGTGGTGGGGACGCCGTACTACGTGGCGCCGGAGGTTGTGATGGGAAGGGAATATGATGAGAAAGTTGATGTGTGGAGCTGTGGTGTTATTTTGTACATAATGTTGGGAGGGATTCCTCCTTTTTATGGAGACTCTGCTGCTGAGATCTTTGAGGCTGTGGTTAGGGCTAACCTTCGCTTCCCTTCTAGAATCTTCCGGACTGTCTCCCCCGCCGCCAAGGATCTCCTCAGAAAAATGATCTGTCGAGACCCTTCTAGAAGGATCTCTGCAGAACAAGCCTTGAGTAAGTTTACCACTTTCTTCTCTTTTCAGTTTCATCTTCATAATTTTGGGGATTTTGTGTTGATGGGTTCTTTTCTTGTTTGTAGGACACCCTTGGATCTTGAGTGCTGGTGACACAGCTCACATGACTTGATGAATGCAATATATATAGAGTGAGAGAGAAAGAGACACGACCTAAGCTGCCTCACATGGTGGGTATAGCTGATTTTGCCCCTTGTCTTTGCTCTCTTCTACTACGACAATAAGGTGGTCTACTCGTGGTGGCAGAGGAAGGAACGGAACAGAGGAAGCTTCTGTAAATTCTGGTGGTTGCAAGTAGATTTTTTCCCTTTTTCTTTTTCATCGTGGAATCTCAGACTCTTTATGTATGTATATGAGTCCAGAGGATCTTGTTTTGTTCCACTCTCGATGATTTTCTCTGTGTAGAAAGTGAGAAAGTGGGTTATTTCCCAGACTCCCCCACTACAAAGTGGAGTTCTTGTAAATCTAATAACCATAATAATAATCATAATTTTGAGTCAATAATATGTTACTGCCTTCTCAATCTCTTCTCATTTCCTGGTTTTGATTTCTGTTTACTTTTGGCCTGATCATCAATTCTGCTGTAAAAGAATCAATTTAGAAAGAGAGATGAACTCTTGAGTAGGTGAAACTAGATGAAGTTTTAAATGTACATTTTTAGTGGTTAATTTACTAATGATTTTGAAATTTATTTGGTTCGAACTTTAAATTTGACATTCTTTTGCACACCAAGAAGAACTACTGTGTATTTCAGAGACACATGTAGGAGTTAGTTTCCCCAAACAAATTTTATGAACAATTTAGACTTGCTGAAATTTCAAGCCACAAGCTAACCTATCATCTAGGATTACAGAGTCTTCAGCACGACTAAAGGCTTTTTTTCTTTGAATAAAATATCCTTAATTAGAATTAATTATATCGGTTCATAAATTTCAATTTCAATATCCAATCAAACAATATATTTGATTATCTATTGAGATAGTTTAATTTTAAAAAATCATTAATTTTAAATTACTTAATCTCTAATTCAACTCAACCCGGTGATAATTAAATTAAGTTGAATAAAATAAATATAAATTCAACTAATTAAATTATATTACAAATTAAATTAAACTCTATCCAGTCCCAACCCACCATCCTTCCCACCATATCGATTGAGAAAATTTGCCGTAAAAAATAATATATTAAAGTAAAATAAAAGAAGCAAAAAAAACTAATATCTACTTATGACCCTTGGATTTGTCTTCGTGTACCTTTTAGAAAATAGTTTTCATGACAGATCCATTTATAAATATTTAATATTTAAGAATATAATTTATGCTGAGATATTTTATAATATTTTTCTGATATTTTCTAAACTATGTTTATTTATATGATATTTATATGATATTTATATTATCTTATTTTTAAAAATATTACGCTAATATTTATGTTATATGATCATTTCTATATTTTCCTATAATTATACTAAAACAAATTCACTCATTTATTATGTTTTTGTTATAATAATACATATGTTATATAATATCTTAATTAATACGTTTTAAAATCAATTAGTTATCACTTTTACAAACAGAAGTTATATTTTAATTTTTTAATTTATTTTAAAAAATTTAGTTTTTAAAATTTCTTTATTTTTACATATTTTCCAGGAAAAAAATGTTTTAAATGTAGGTTTTCAATTAGATTGAGATATTGAAAAGTTAGTGAAGTGTAAACCAGTTTGGATCGAATGATATTATGAAATATATTCAATTTTATTAAATATACTCATTTTTAATGTAGTCTCCACCTTCAATTTTAATTAAGGTACTCAAACAATAAACTAATCTCAACAACTTCTAGATAAGGCAATAACTCTACAATTAACATTATATTTTTTCTTTTGCTTATCTTTAAAGTTGAACATTCACTTCAACGTAATATACTAGGTCATATAATAAATAAAAATGACTGATATTTTGAAACATGTGTGTAAACAATATGATGTTAGGAAAATTTGGTTTAGGAGGGAAAATAATTATGAAGAAAACGAGTTGGTTTTTCGTCTTTGTCCCTTTTCTGGAGAATTGATGTGACATGTATCTACTAACCAAGACCATGAGGACTACCAGTGCTCTGTTTTTAATAAACTCTATTTATTAAATCAACTGTTACGTTAGTTTCACTATCAGGAAGAATTGTGACTCTGTTCACCTTTTTCTTTTCTCTAATATTATCAATCAACGGGAAATCATATTGAGTATGATTTCCAATTTATTTATTATTAGTATTAATAAATTTACAACATGTAACAATTACCATTAAAAAAGATATTACTTGACAACTTTTTAATAATAAGAATACATAAATATGAGAATTATTTTTGTGCAATTAAAAATCACAAATGGCTTTGAATATTAATATATCATTATATGATTATTAAAGGACACAATAAACCGTTATATATTAAAATTGTTAAGAAAAAAAAATTACAATTGTAACTGTAAAGAGATGAAGGTGATTAAAATAATGAGCGAGTATAAGTTGATAGAAAAGCAGTCCTGCTTATGAACTTTAGGTTTATATTTATTGAATACCATTGAACGTGTGAACGTGATTATGTTCGGGATTTGGTCCTCTTCAGTTTTAAATTAAACCAAACTTTTTTCAACACAGTCTCATTACTTATAATTTTTTTATAATATTTTAAATGTCAGGATGCATGCAGTTCAGAATTCAAACTCATCATTCTTTTATTTTCAAACTCATCGTATAAATTATGGAGCAAACCCATGCTCTGTCTTATTTCACATTGGAAAAGGAAAATGGATTGAAATTTGCCTACTATTTGATGGGGTAATTTGGAAGGCACGAAATTGGCCATGCTTCATACCTCATACTGGTCAAATCTTAGATTTTTATACAAAAACAAAACTATTTAATCATATTTTAATGGGAAGACAAATAATTAGATTTTTTTAAAAAATAATCGTGAATATGAATAATGATGAGTATACACAACCAATTTAGTAAAGATTTAATATAAATCATAATAAATGGTAATTTTTTTGAAGTATTTTCATGATTTAACGAAAAGGGTGGAAACATGAAAAGAGGGTATGAAGTGAGAAGCGTAAGCAGTGACGTCATAAGTAAGTTGAAAACGCAGAATTAATTGAAAGATAAGCAATGGCGTGTATATATAGGCATGCCCTTATCAGAGTGGGGCCCAGTGTGAGTAAAGAGTATGACCACTTTTTGGTTTGGGACCATGACTCACATGTCACCCCTCCTTTTCATTCTCTCCTCCAAAATTTAATTTGAAAAGACGTGTTACCGTTTCATGCAAGCTAAATTACTGACTTTGTTCCTAATATTTGTAGTATTTATAAATTATTTATCGCTTTATTTACTTTTCAGTAAGAAAGAAGAGTGAGGATTTTGGAAGTTTGTATTTGTCCACTTCTACGTAAATATTATTATTATTATTATTATTATTATTATTATTATTATTATTAT
>Ga0099824_1002911_pt1 | contig 25058 bp, 7 predicted proteins | sample SiratrowhiteBW_FD_76837 | JGI IMG/M metagenome (GOLD analysis project Ga0099824, IMG submission 76837) | Root nodule microbial communities of legume samples collected from California, USA - Siratro white BW | ecosystem: Host-associated > Plants > Roots > Nodule | place: USA: California...
AAAAAAAAAAAAAATATAAAAAAAAAAAAAAAAAAAAAAAAATATATATATATATATATATATATATATATATATATATATATATATATATAATGGAGAAGAATAATAATGTATAATTTTCAACTCTCCCTCGTCTCTACTTTTTTTTAATTAGATATTAAAAATGTCGTACAAGGTGAATGTTACAGCAGCCATTACGCCACTTTTTTAGTATTTCTACCTAACGTCTTCCTTTTATTATACTATTTTATAATTTTTAAAGAATATGAATATTTTTCCACACTCTCAAATAATTGGATTTTAGTTTTTTTAATGGTTTGATTTTTGCCCTCTAACTTGAATATATTTATTTCTTTGTCCTGAAAAGCTATTAAGATAACAGTTCTAAACAGTTAGAATACGCATTAAGACTAAAATAACGTTATTCTCAAATCAAGAATCACAGACTATAACATGATTTGTTTTAAAAAAATTTAACTGAATATTTTTAAATAAAAAATATATTTTTATTTTTGTAATAGAATAGTACAAAAAAAATATTTTTTCAACACGAATGCGGAAAGGTTGTGTGTATTTTATACTCACAAAAACACTACCCAGAAGTCATCACATGAGGGACCTGCGGGAATAATTTATACGCGTTTTCGTGGAAAAAAATCATAATTGAAAAAAAAATTGAGAAGATGAATATTATCCAACTTTTTATCATTAATTTAAATTTATATGAGTTTTAAAAATATTTTAATCCCCTCTTTGTTTAACGAAACTCAGAATAAAAATTAAATGATAAAGAAAATATGTATAAGTCTTGGAAAATATTGTGAACATTTTTATATTAAGAACGAGTGATGGTGAGAGCGAAAATCCATTATTCATTAACGTGTTAAAATTAAATAGGAGAAGGGGCCAACCGTTTTTCTGGATGTGATGATTTCGATGAGATTATTTTTAAGATTTCTTTTATAATTCTTATTTTCATATAAGAGTTTCAAAAATTTACATTTTACTAAACTTTTTAATATTTCATTTTTTAAAATTTAAAGTTCTTTTTCATTTTTATAGTGTAAGATTTAATTTGACATTTTAAGTTTTAAAATTTATATTACATCGTGTTTTTAGTTTAATAAGATTTAAATCTTAAAACTTATAGTTTTTTATTGAAAATATTCTAAAATAAGTTGAAAGATAATTATTTTTTTGAAGTACAAAATTTAAGTTATTAATTTAATATTTTTATGTTACATTACTGTGACACCACTGTGTTAATGTCAACAAGTATCTTTCATTTTTCATTAGTGCAGATAAATTAGTAACGTGATTCATAATCACATGATTACAAAAAATTAAAGGAGTGAAACATAATTCCTGGTTAATAGCATAGGAAACATTAAAAGGAGGAAATCACGATTTCACGGTGCAGACTTTGGTTAAAAGGAAAAGGGCAAGAACACGATATGGAAACCATCACATTGACTAAAATGTCCAACAAAATTTAAGAGGTTTCATTTCATTCGATAAAATGGTAGGACCCCTAAATTGACAAAACTAAACCCTTAAATTAGTTTTAGACATTTGTCAGTGTCATATTTGGCCCTATCTTTATGTTCCTAAGTTTTACTTCCTTATTCTCTTATTTAATGGAATTAAAAATATTAGTTAAATTCATTTGTTTTTTCATTTCCTCATAAAAAATATATACTACCTTAACATTTCACAATCATATTAATTAAAGATTGTATTCGCATTTGAATTAGCAAAAATACATTTTAAGAACGTGTTAAATAGGATTAAATTAGTTAAAATGCAGTGTAAAATCTAGCTGAAATCAACTTTATTCTCGTTTCTTATCAAGGGTGCCAGCATTCAACTAGAATACAAGAACCAAAACTAAAAGAGCCATGCATTCACTGAGTAGGAAAGATCCAAAATCCAAAATACACAACAATTTTCAAGCTTCATTTTCCTACAGGATAAATTACCAGCTCAAAGGCCCTCAAAAAACCGAATGTGGTCTTCGAAAGTCTCTCCATGTCTTATTTTGCTCACTGATCCATCATCTTCAACCTAAAATATTTTACAGAATAAAAATGTCATGCTTTATAACAAATCAAGATTTGTTAAAATTGATTCTGTTTAAAACTTGCATGGGATTCTACAAAGCGAGTAAATCTAATTATAACAAGAAGCGAGCTATTAAATATTACAACTTTCAATCATTGATTATAACAAGCAATATCCTCAGTTTATATAACTTATTTTTTCAAAACACATGTAGAACTTCAAATGATTTTGCCAAAGACCTTAAACAAAAAGAAAAATCATTAGAAAAGCAACTCCATACCCAATACTCGGGAGGCCGCATCTTTAGATTGTATGTTGATGCCATGCTCATGCAATAAGCGCCAGCATCATGAACCACCAAACCAGTACCCTGACAATAAAATTCAGATGAGATCGTTTAAAACAAGCTAGCATTGTTGTCATCTTCTTTGTTTTGCACAAATTTTGCACATTTATTATTTAAGCATATAGTTAAATTTGAACTTAAGAAGAAAAAAAATACTATATTACCTTGGCGGGAGTAGAAAGTTCTCTTCCTTTGCCTAAGAAATCTGCAGACTCGCAGACAGGGCCAACCACATCAAAGGTTGTTATCTCAGCATTTGATGGGGCAGGGGAAACCAACTCTATATGCTGCATCCAAAAATTAGATGTCACTAATAAAAATTCAAGTAAACACATACCCATCAGCATGTGGTAGCCAAAGTGACCTTATGCTCTCTCAACATCCAAGAAGTTTCTTTAGAATGCATTTCGTTCTTTAGATGACGTCTTATAATGTCATGTAAAATCTAACTGAGGTCACTTTTAATCTGTTTTCCAATCAATAGTGTCAAGATTCAACCAGATTTGGAAAAACAGAACCAGAAAAGTAATTGCATTTTGTGACATGATGAGATCCAAATCCCAAAATACAAGATTGTTGTTTTTCCCTTTATGCTATATTTGGCACAAAAGGGGGTGGAGGTTGTGGCATCCCTACCAAACCATAATGTATTAATATGTTGAGCAAGTTTTGAGAGTACATTATATGTTAATGGAAAGCACAAGCACTCATAGGGTGTAGAATTCTTCATTAGTTTCCGATGCAATACTTAGCAGAATGGAAGCCATCACACAAACTTCTCATAAGAACAAACTGTCTCTGTTATACAGCCACACCAATCTTGATGAATTGACGAGAAGATATAACAAACTTTTGGCACTTGTAATACTTACCTGGTAAGCATCATAGAGACTAGGGCGGATGAGCTCTGCCATACTTCCATCAATTACAATGAAGTTTTTAGATCCATTAGTTTTAACACCTGTCACCCGGTTAACCAGGCAACATGTGTTAGCAATGAGTGATCTCCCTGGTTCGATGATGAGATTAAGACCACGGGAAAGAACAAGATCTCGTACCTACTCCAACCACAAAACAAAAAATTGATATCAGCAGGTAGGTATACATGTGCACATCTAATAAAACATAGTCCAATTTACTTATTCTAAGATAAAGGGGCAGTATATCAGGTCAAAGACTGATATATATTGGCAGTACAGAAGCATATGAAAAAACATTCATAGTATATGTTATTTCTAGGACTCAAATAAATACAACACAGTCATATTCTATTATATAAACATCTTTGGATCCAGTGGACTTCCTTCAAAGGTCAACCTCAGCAAACACACGAGATATTATCAAATCAACATGATTAATATAAACTGCTTATCTATCAGTTATCACACATAAACTGTGCTCATCAAGGATGACCTCCATCACATTCGCCACATGCAAAAGGTCCAATAGTTACTTCTATGAAAACTCGACATGCATGAAAGCCTCTATCTCAATAAAACAAGATAACTGCTAAGAACTTCAGATCACAATTGACAAATGAAATCTAATAATTGACGAGATATTTTGGTCCTTTGTACTACAGCATCTTTCAACAACTATAATTAACAAAACAAAACTCAATATATGACATTGATCATGTTCTTTAAATACTGTAACAAAAAGATATATATTGTGTAATTTAATACATAAATGTAGTAGTTCTTAAAGGACTTATTTATCACGTTTCCGTGCATCTCAAAATTACAAAAATGGTAGATGCTAAATTTTAATTGTACAACATTGCAATATTAAGAAGACCGCTTTATCGGCCATTGCTCATTGCTGATATTCATTGTGCTAGTAAACAATTGCAAAGGTAATTACATATAAAATGTAAAGATGACATGATATATGGGCTGAGTCCTCACAGTGTCAATGAGATCTCTAGGTGAAGGAAGGATGGCACCAGCATGATAATAATCTATCCCAAGTCCTCCTCCAATATTTAAATAATCAACTTCAAAACCCTGATCTCGGATTTGATCAATGTAGTTGATCATAATGGTGGCTGCATCCCTGAAAATGTCTACCTGAATGATTGGAAAAAGAAAACAGCAATATTTAGATAGAGACTAAGAGTCAACATAAAGTAGTGCAAAACTTGAAATTGACCTAAGCATGAACGTTGAACACAAATAAAGGAAAAAAAAAAACATAAATATAAAAAAGGTGTATACCTTAACATAGCAAAGCAAAAAAAAATTAATTAATGATTTCCATCTGACCTTGGTAATGGTTGAACCAAGATGGCAGTGGGCCCCTACAAGTTTGAGCTCATTAGGATGCTCCTTCACTGCATCTAAGAACCACTGCAGCTTCTCATTCCTAATGCCAAATTTAGAGTTCTTATTCCCAGTGGCAACATAAGGATGGACCTAAGGATAATAAAGTTATAAGTTTAAATATTTTCAAATAATAAACATAAATGATGCAGATGAGAGCTAGAAATCCGAGGTTTCAGGTCTGCCCAATGGTGAGCTGTGCACTAACCAGTCAATCACATCTAATACATAAAAGTTTTAGTACAGTGAACATAAATGCAGGAAGAGTAAAGGAAACTACTATAAGTGCTGAAATGGGGATTTTATAATGTCAGTGAAAGGAAGATATAGTATGAATGGAATATGTAATTGCTCGAGAACATTGGTAATTAATTGTGGAAATTATACAAAGCTGTTTGCAATCAAACGCCCTGAGCAATGCATTGATTAGAAACTACACGAGTGTCATTAACAATGTTCACTTTCTTCTACAATGTTCACATTTTAAAGAATTAAACATTCATTCTTTTCAATGGAAGCCTCTTTCAATCTGTCCAACTTCAGTTGCCTATCAATAATCAATACGCAGAAAGACAATAACACCTAATCTGCAAAAATTGCCAAAGCCTTGCAAGATTCATGAATCAAAAACGACTACTCAAGTAGCAAAAACTTGGACATCAACATACCTGTGGATCTACATCAGGATTAATCCGAAGTAAAACATTGACCTTCTTTCCAGCCCTTTTTGCAGCCTCTACAATGTTTTCCAGGTCAAACTCGCTATCAATGTTGACAAACACACCTGCCTGGGCAGCCAAGACCAAGTCCTCCAAGATTTTACCATTCCCATTAAAGATACACCTGTCCATCCAACCCAGAAATAAACTAAGAATTACATGAAACTCTTAACAGCACAAAATACAAAAATGCCAAACAACATGCAATACTCGGTTGATTGTTATTGAACCTTGTGGGATCAAATCCAGCACGAAGAGCCAATTTAAGTTCATTCCCACTAACAAGCACAGCTCCACAGCCCGAGTGCCTCAAATGTTCCAGAATCTTCAAGTTATTGTTGGCCTTAATGGCATAACCAATTATAGAGTTCAACCCTTCCAATGCATCCCTATAGGCTTCAACATTCCTAGTTATCTGGGGCTTGCTGTAAAGATAGAAAGGCCTTCTCTCAACAGATTCCATGATGTCATGTACCTTGAGGCCTTCACAGTACAGATACCCATCATCGGATTTGGTGAAACAGTGTTGAAAAGAAGCCTTCTTTGAGTCCTCTACCGCGGCTTGAGCAGCTTTCTGGGAGAGAACCGCTCTAAGAGCACGCGGTTTAAGGGTGGCTTTGAATTTGAGGGGCAGAAGTAGCTTTTGAGATAAAGGGTTTTGGTTAAAGGAGTGGTTATAGGTTTTGGGAAGGGAATGAGAGTGAGAAAGAAGGTGTGAGCTTGCCATGGCAGTGTGTTGATCAATAATTTTGCCGACAAGACAATGAGTTGCAAGGAAAATCACATGTCAAAACCCTCGTCCATGTTGCGGTTTTTTTTTTTTTTTTTTCTAAAGCTAAACCACAGTAAGAATTTCAGATAGAGCTTTTATGGGCAATTACTTCCTGCACCCCTTTATGTACCTACACCCCCTTTTTGAACCTACACCCCACATTGGATAAAATAATTAAATTGCCCTGTCCCTTTCTCTGTTACTGTATCCCACTACGGTTGCTGTCACCCAGCCGCCACCGTTGCGTCATTCGCCACAAAAGAAAAGAATGAAACACTAAAAAAAATCTCATTTAAGAAAATTCTTTCCACAATGTAAATGTATTTGAAAAATCCTTTTTTCTTTAACACATTTTTTAGAATACATTTATAAAAAAATCATTTTGAAAGATCTTATATATGATCTAGAAAGCATATTCTAGAATCCTATTTTGGAAAAATTATTTTAAAAAATATTTTATATATTCTGGAAATTCTATTCTAAAAATCATGTTCGGAAATCTTATCTTTTTTTTCAAAAACATGTTTAATAATATATTTCAGAAATTCTCAATTCTAAAAAGTTTGTTTCAGAAAAAATTGCATGACAGGTGGAAGTCACTTTAAATAAAGGTAAGATAGTCATTTTAAAAATTATAAGGGTGCAGGTTTAATCGAGGGTTTCAGGAAGCAATTTTCAAATTCTATAAGCTTGGCCCATTAGAAAGCCCAAAAGGAGGGCCGAACTAGTTACATTCTTCTTTTTGGGTCCAGTATCTATGGACTAAATGAACATATTTGTTTTTGTCAACCCAATGGCTTTTTGCATGATTGGCAAGGTTAGAGAAAACATAATTTCCAACTTAGTCTTTTTTTTTCTTTTTGTTTATTTTTAATTAGATGTACATGAATATTTAGAAAAGAAGGGAAAGAAAAATAAAATGTGAGTGAGAAAGATAAAGAAGTTAAGGGGCTGTTTGGTTCCATTGTTTTGTGCTTTCATTTTCAAAGAAAACATAAAATAGATATGAAGATATTTCAACCAATCATATAACACGATGTAACGTTTTCTAGAAATATAAGTGGGAACAATGAAAACCTAATGTTTCTTTTTTACTGTTACTGCATTCCTTAATTGCTTATCAACAAACATGTAAATATAATCTAACAATTCAAAAAATGTTTATGAATTTTATATAAAGAGAACATTTTGTCAAATTTATTGAAAATGGTTAAAACAATCACAGATTCCATATTTTTACTTTCTAAAATCAGAAAGAAACATCAGGTTCATTGAAATCACACGCACTTAAGATATTCGAGACTAACTCCCCATAACAACATAATGTTGGTACCTAAATTAGTTACACACAAAAGGCAAAGATAGACTCTTAAACAGCTTAAGACATTAGTGTATTTTAACAATTATTTATTAAACTTAGAGAAATACTCATAATTAAACTATTTTTGTGAAAAAAAAAGCTAATGCTCGATACAATCTATTTATAAAAGAATTAAGTAAAACTTCTCATTTAATTATTATAAAAAATTTGAGGAAGTACAGTATTACTAAATATGCTCTATTATTAATTGAAATTTATTAGAACACAATTGTTATGATCTTATTCTGTATTGAATAAATATTTTTCATGATATTTTAGATTTCAATAATCTTAAATCAATAATAAAGAAAGTGTGCTGAAAAATTAATTATAAATGTTATTCTATAATTTATTACGATCGTGCGTTTTCTTTGGCATTGGAAGTGGTTAAACATGTAAAGATTTTGGTGTGCCCCAGTGGGCTACATACAATTTCTCTTTCCTTTATGTCTTTGATTTATTTGATACTAGGAGGTTTTTTTAAGATTACTTTGATTTTGTTGGGATATTGAAGTTACTCTCTGCCAGAAATGTTTTGGTATGGGTTCAAACTTTTTAAGACCAAAAGTTCATGTTAAGTTTAACTTTATTTAATATTAGTTGAACCATTCTTTGAACGCGTTTTTTTATTTATATAATACCACAGGAGGCTGATAACCTTTTCTTTCTCTTTTTAAACATTAACAAATATTAAAAGAAATTATTCAACAAAAGGTATAATAATCACTACTTTAACATACATAAACTACTTAATATCTATTATTTATGAATAACCAAAACTATTTGACACTTCTTTCACGTTGATCTTACTTTTGAGGATTAGTGTTAGATAAGAAACGTTGTTTGCAGAAGTAAATGAATTTTAGATAAGTAATTAGAGCTAAAGTTGGTCTGACATTGTTTTAAAAGGTGATTATTTCAAAATATAAACAAAGCCAATCATAATAGGTTCATGATAATTTTAAGAACTTGATATCCAATTTTATAGAAAAGTAGCAAGCCATATGGCCTAATTAATGTGATTAAACTTGGTCTTCACACTGGGGACCAATTTGGGGTTCAAATATTATGCAGAGCGCCATGGCCATGATTATGACACTCTTGATAACATATAGTTCTTTTTATTGAATACAAGAAAAAGGGCTATTGTCGGTTAAAAGAAAAGGACAGAGGAAGAGAAGAGATAATTGTCGACATTATTTAGACTAATACATTTGGACATATATGGGTAAATTTCTGCATATGGTGAAACAATAAAATCGTTTGATATCAAATTTTTCTTATCCAACAGACACGGTTTAAGAAAAAGCTGTCAAAAAAAAATTTGGTGTCAATGGTTTTACACCAGAGATTTGGCAATGTAATGCACGTCCTTTTAACTTGAGAAAACTGAAAACAAACGTTGAACCATAATATACAAACCATGTTACCAAACATAACAATAAAATATTCCTTGGAAGGTGCTTTCACAAGGTAGTGGTCCTAGACGTATATGCTTGCCAAAACTAGCACTACATAATGCACAGTCAACTATGTGTATTATAGTCAATACCCAAGACTAGCTCTTTAATTTAAACAAGTTGACTGATACAAAGAAAGGAGCTTTTCCATGATCCTATCCTCCCTTTTTTACTCTTTGCCTAAAGATGAAAAGCTTTCCAAGTCCTCATGTACTACCACATTACTTTTTCCTCCATCTATCATTACATTGGTTTCTTCCTTCATTCTCAAACATTTTGGATTTCAAAGTTCAAAGAGGGAAGAGATAATACATTATTCTGTCAACTCCTGTTGCATATTGGAGACATGTTCTCTCAAGGCAAAAGTAAAAAACTGATATTTTTTTCATACATACATACCAACTTGTGAATTGAATCCTTGTTTTCATTTTTAAGAAGCAAGAAGGTCTTATGTGTGAGGTGTTGGCTTGAATTGGTGTTTGCAACGGCATGTTACAAGTTTTAACATATGAAAGGAGAATACATGAGAAGTGAGGAGTACTACTACACAACCACTGAAAGCTTGTTGGGGAGATATCTCTGAAGCAATAGCCCCAAATGTAGAAAGCAGTTCTTTCAACCACTGGCAATTGTTAGATGAGACCGGGGACCAAAGATGGACATGATATTGTCTTCAGATGCATGTGCCACATGACCCCTTTAACTTTTTCTTTGAATCCCATGTTGCCCCTGCCAACACATGGCACTGTCCCATTCGCTGGGGGATAAAAGGGTCCTACAAACCTCACCCTCTTGGACCAACTCATTTCAGGAATGCAACCCTTTCTTTGCATTGCACTTCCTCCCAAGAATTGGCCCCGGTCACTCACTACTGCTTGCTGGTCGAGTGAGTTAGTCTCTTGTTTCTTGTCTTTAGTTCTGTCACTCTCCTAGCCCTCCCGAACTCAAAATCCAGTTACTTCAAGACACCCCTGCAACATTCATGTCTCATTTTTGGTCCCATTCTTAATTATTAACACTTGCCAACACTTAAGTCGGACCATGCTTCTGTGCACTACCTCCCATCAACTCATGGACACTGTTCTTTCTTTATTCTTAGTTTTACTTGCTTTAATCATATCTGGAAAATATAAGTTTGCTTACTCATTTCACTCAAACTAGAACAAACTTTCAAATTAAGAATAATAGTAAGTTCTCTTGGCCAGTCAAACGTAAAAATTAATTGGCATTGAGAAATAATAGTAAGTTCAGAAGCAGGTACTTACAACTTCAAGAAAATCAAAGTTTCGGAAGTAATAACAATAATAAAGTAGTATCACATAGTAAGGTCAATCCTGGTAATTTACACAAGAAATTAAAAGGATAAAAGCAGAACAGCAATAGAAAATATAACTTCTTCCAGCTTCAAAATTCTATATGGTCTCATCTTCCGTGCACGTGAAGTAACCTAACTACCTTGACATGTCATAATCTTGAGGGTATGCAAGCTGCTGTTCTATCTGCCAGCTCAACTTGGAAGCAACACCCTCATGACAGGGAACGTAATCCTGTGAATTAAACACAAAAATATATCACTTTCTTCTCAACTGCTTAGTTTCGCACAAGAAAAGTTGATTACGTATACAATTGATAGAATAAGCTTGATGACATAAATGTGCATATCCTCGGACATCCGAGAAAAGTTTTGTTTTGTGCGTCTACAAATCTTTTCTTTAACTATTTGCATATACAGTATGAAACCAGAGAAACCCTTGTTTTGATGTGACTTTTCCAATGAAATCAGAGAAAGTGGTTTTATATAAGACAGTTGCTTCAAATTGTGAGAATCAAATTGGAAAGGGGTTGTGTAATGCCCACAAAGCTTCACTAGACTTTTTCAAAATGAATATAAGGCTGATTAAAAGGGTAAAAGTCAACATCTGTATTATTTTAAACAGTATGCAAATATAGTTTTTGGTAAGGACATATTAATTACCTCCAATTTCTTCACCAACTCCTTTGCTGTTGGTGCTGATACAATTATGTGACGAGCATTTGGACTGATAAATCCCTCTTCCACGGCTTTGTCAATAAATGACAGCAAGGAATTGAAGTATCCATCAACATTTACTAATCCCACCTACAATTTTTGGAATGTCAAACATAACTAGGCTGCAAGCACCAGACAACTAAAGGAACATAAAATACTGAATTACATAATTCCCATAATGATCAAGTCAATTACCGGCTTGTCATGAATCCCAAGTTGTGCCCAGGTTATGACTTCAAGAAGCTCCTCTAGAGTCCCATATCCTCCTGCATGTGATTTGCATGAGTTTCTTCAAGAATTGAAAGCACAACCATAAACAAAGTCAATTTGGAAGGGTTTAATTCAAAAGGGTAATCGAAATTTAATTAAATAATTTGAAAACTTTATTTCAAATATTCGTTTTTTTGGTTTGACTGTGGTATCTGTGAACCCCGATGTCCAAGATTAACTACACCATGTTACGTGACTGTGGACTCTATAGCATTTAGTACAACCAAGTTGTCGTTCAAACAGAATCATGGATTTCGCAGTGTGAAGGGAGAGTTCATCAGAGATCATGAATTGACCCTCCTGGGGAATCCTCTTTCGTACGAGGGATATCCCAAGATAGAGTGAATGACAACATTGTCTGCGAGCGCCTCCTCTCTCTCTCTCCCACTCTGTGTCACTAATTTTCAGCATTCAATTATTCACTGAGGATGATAACAACGAGCAGTTAAAAAAGTCTTAGAAAAGGGTCAAGCATTATTCCGTGTCAGGTGCAGGTGCTAGTTGGAAACGTTATCTTGTGAAAGTTCCCTGCTTTACTCTCCCTCTTGCTCAAATAAGGCAAGTTTTGTAGAATCACGTCACGGTCCAAACCGAAGTTGAGGGGGAAAATGGTGTATTTATTCACCCTGAACCTAACCACAGTGGCTCAGAGCCGCAGAAGCTCTAATTCAAAGTCCAAGATATATTAAGGGTTCATGAAAGGTCAACATCGCTTTCAGCTAGCGTTGAAGGGTTGCTCTCTCTAATCATGGCATTGGGATGTGCCATGAAAGTTGGTTTTGCAGCAGTGTCAATTGAATTGAATAAAAGAGGCACAAAAAAGATGGTTTGGTTAGAGATACTTTTTTAAAACTACTAAAATCCTGTCCTATCCCCATACCACAATGTTTACTAAATAAGTGGACACTAGTCAAACATTATCCATTACGTGTTGTGCCTTCCAAATCATCACACAAGTAGTATCCATAATTAGGCGTGGTAAACACTTTAAAATTGTTTAGCCAAAAAGGCTTAGCAAAGAAAAACACCAAAGCCAGTGTCAGTTTAAAAAGTTTGTAAACTTTTGTAGACAAAACCATTTTGCTGAAAAGCAACACAACTAGTAGTAACACCGAGAAATCAACGGGAAACATGTCGGTTAACTAGCCTCGAAAGAATCATGCAGAGATATAGCCATTACTAAATCCTATAACCACAAAAATAATTTAAAATTCTCTTCCTACATACTCTTACCAATCGTCTTAGTCACTGTACAAATAACTTGAATATCTCAAATATATTATATGATATATTTTTGAGATATCAAAAACATTTATTTGTAACAAGATATAACATAACTAAAGTGAATGAAGCACATCATGGTTTCAATATTTTTCTTTTTTTGTGAATGTATCTCTGATTCTAATGTGCAAATAGGTATATTCGCAGTCTAACCTGGTAAGGCAATAAAGGCATCTGAATGTTTGGCCATCTCTGCCTTCCTTTGGTGCATATCAGCAACAGCTTTTACTTCTCCCACCGTTTCACCAGTTAGCTGCAAAGGACCATCAAAACAAAGGAATCCAAGGAAAGAGAGAGCATTTAGTAATGATGAAAGTTGCAGGGATGGAAATCTGGTACATTTAACTTATTTATAGAACTTATTCCATTGGAGTATTAGTGTACAAGACAACAACACAGGCATTGGTCGACAGAAACAAATTATTAAAAACAAAATGCAAAAATAGCTAAGTTTTCATTTTCAAAATTGAGAACATGCTCGTGAAGGTTGGAATAGAATGCACGAAAAGAATCCTTGATGAAGTTGAGAAACATACTAAATAAATAAAAAAGACACAAGTAGGAATACTTTAAAGTTTAAAAGCATGAAGAAAAAAGGGGCTAAGCTTTTTCTACTGGGTGAATCAGATATACATACCTCTCGAGGCATGAGCGTCTTGGGAATAACCCTGCAAGAGACAATTACAAGACAAATATAGCATCAATGGTGAAAGAGACTAACAAAAAATACAGTGGTTACTCATTGACTATGAATCCTTGTTCTTGCCTTTTACCCAACAGCTTTGTGGGAAAAAAGAGAAAGGAGAATTAAAAAGGAACAAAAAAGAAAACAGTAAAACGGTGCGAAAAAAAGTGTATATGTTACTTACCCAATGACATGGCGACCGCCATCATGAACAGCTTGAGAAACTAAACCCATTAGACCAATGCTTCCCCCTCCATACACCAGATCGATGTTCCTAGAGACCTTCCAACATCATTCAAAATAATATTAGTCACCCTAGAAATAGTAAACAATAATAGTGGTGGTTATGATTGTGTATGATCTAAAACAACAGTAATGAATGACCCTATAGAAAACAATCCCCTGAGAGTACATTATTCACTGTTTGAAAATGCAAGACTCAAAGTAAAAGGCAAAATTATTCCTCAACGCTCAATCTCTCAGCAGAGGGCACTTCTTAGCTCCGTACACAGTTCAGTTCAGAGCCCCTGAACCAGGCAAAAAAAATAAAAACTATGGAGGCTTCAAGCTCTAAACAAAAATTACACTAAGTTCAATAGTTTCAGAATGCTTTTTGCATTGCAAACATAACCAAGACACGAGTTATGGTTTCAAGGGAATCAATAACCTTACCCAAATGAAAACGCTATAAAGAATGTGACCTTACAAATGATGAAGTTCACACTGAGGCAAAATATTTGACACCCCACAAGAAAAATAAAGGAAAGAAAAGGTTTTGAAGATGTTGAGGAAAACAAAACAAGAGCATAATGTAGAGAAAAGGAAGAAGCGAATAACTAACATACCAGTTCATTGCCGAGCTCAATGGCAGCATCTTGATAGCTACTCTTCTTGCCGGGGCTACTTCCACAGAACACACAAATCCTATTGAACTTTGAATGCGTTATCTCGCATCGTGTCTCCATTAGTTAGTTGTAAGGAAGATAGTTAGTTATATATTAACTTTCACAGTGACACAGAGATTTAGTAATGTTTGTGAAACAAAAGAGTGTCACAAACTCCAAATTCTGTTCCTAACAGTATCTTCCCCTGTTTCAAGTTGTTACAAACAAGTGTAAGTGTGAGTGAAGCAGTAACCACAATAACAAGATTACACTTCCTGAGAAGAAAAGAGAAATTAGAAGAAGACTCTGTTCTTGCTTGGCTACTACTCTTAGAAGTCTCATGCCTTTATATAAAACCATGTTGGTCTTCGCACGTGACAGCCTTAGCAGTTGGCACGCGCGCACTTCTACTCTCCTGCTCCAATCTCTCTTTCTGCTTTACTTCCTAAATTAATATCTATAGTAACTATTTCCCCCTAATATGAGTAGTCCATATTAAATTTTAAGTTTAATATAAAAATATATCATAAATAAAAAAAAAAGAGGTCATTTCTAATGATTTATTGGTGTAAAATATATTTATATGTTCGTAATGTACAAAATTACACTGGTAATTGCATACTAAACTCTGATTATTACATGCGAATTTCAAATAAAATAATGTCATATTAGAATTTTTCATTTGAATATGAAGATAGAAGATAGCTTTACGTCTCTCTGTAATGGTTGAGTTTTTTTCTTTTCTAGTAAAAATGCACAATAATTTTTCATTCTTAATGCTTGCTTGTTCAAGAATGGAACTGTACTTTTCTCCATTTCATGTGGCGTGAAACAAAACTTAAATATGACTTTACCATAGTATAATTTTTGTTATTATCATTTATAGATTATTAAGTATGATAGCATTATTTATAAAACCATGTATTTAAGATTATTTATAGTTGGTTGAAAGTGTAAATTATCTATATATTTGTTATGCATTAAAGTTTATTTATTAAGAGGTAAGTTTAAGGTTAATTTATGTCAAAGAAATATTATATGAATCTAAGTATTGGTGTCTGATCAAGTTCCTTAATATTTTAATTTTAAATATTATTAGGATAAATTTTGATATTCATAAGTAACTAAATTTAATTTATCTATATAAAATTAATTTCTAAACTATTGTTCTTATTTATATATTTTAAATTAGTTTTATTTATATCATAAGATTATTTTAGTAATTATTTTCTTTGTTTATATTTAGTATTGTACTTTTTTTTATTCAACTTTATACTTAAATGAGGGGGAATATTGAGAGATAAATAATAAGTATATATGAGAAATTAAAGACAGAAAAGACGCGTATGGGACAAGAGAGGAAATATTCTCTTACATATTGTTATTGATCATATGTATATATGGTAAACCCTAAATTATATGTATCGAAAAAAAAATTATAATATAGAAGGAAGTTATATCTCCCTGTATAAAAAATAATAATTATAATTAATAAAAATAAAATCAAACTAAATTTGTCGACTTCTTGTGATTATATATATGATATACTGTTTGTTTTAATGACAATAAAAAATAAGAATAATAAGAAAATGATAAAAATTAAAAATATAACTTGCTAACATTATGGAAGAGGAAAAAATAAAAAAAAGGAAAGGTAAAATCAATTAAAATCCTAAATGAATTAAATTCTTAAATAATTATGACATGATAAATCAATTAAAATTCTAAATGAATTAAATTCTTAATTATATAAAAACTCTAAATAATTATGAGATGATAAATCAATTAAAATAATAAATGAATTAAATATTTAAATATATTAAAATCCTAAATAAGTTAACAAATTATACAATTTAAACTTCTAATTACATTCAACTCTTAAAAAAAACTTTATTATTACTATTCAAATTTTATTTAACTTCACCAAAATCCATTTGCAACAATTTTGCCTGTATCCGTAACATAGATAATTCGTATTATTTTCTGATAAGTTCAGTGATTGTATCTTGTATGATGTTTTAATCACACTCAAATTTCCTATACAAATAACTAATTAAAGTTCTAATTACTTTTATGTGAATAATAGCTTATTTTGTCATTTTTATGAGTAAAAAAAATGTTGTATATGCTTTGGTGACAGGCGTGTATTAGCATAGATTTGTTTATTGTTGAATCCACAGAAAGGGTCTGTTGTAGAAAGTAAGTTGTTCGAAATTGGACATGTGTTGGATTTTTACGTGAATTTTTATGAGGAGGACCATGCCTATGTGGTTCCAAGTCTACAAGTAGTGGAGATGGCAATCTGAGGTCTAATTTCTCCCAGGACACAACTCCAGGGCATGTTGCCCTTATCTCTTCCTTAAATCATTTCCTTCTTCTTCTTTTGGATTCATGAGAATCATTGAGCACCACCACCTGAATTTTGATCATGCGGGTAGTGTGAGTTTTTGGACCTCTGATGTGAACCTAGAGAACCCAGGCTTATCCAGTCTTATTAGTGTCAATTATGACTGTGACCAACATTGCCATTTTGCTTCCCCTCCCACCCCTGACACTTGTTATGCTTTGCATTCATTTAGTCCTTACCCAAAAGGGTTCAAATCATTTAGCTGGGCTTTATCCATAAGGGGACTGCATCAACCAACAAACTCATCCCTTCATAACTTTTCAACCAACCAAAGTAACAATGCTTGCTTAACTAATCACAACAAAACCTCTCCCTAACCACCACAACACTTTAAAACAATTAATAATTCTTCCCTTGGAAAGAAAAGCATAGTGGGAACTTACTGTCCTTGCTTTACCCCTACAAGGCCACTATGAAAAATGGCATACAATTCTTACTACCCTTGTGCCTTTGATTAGGTTCACCTCCTAAAATGGAAAAAGGGTCTCCATCAAATCAAACAAAATCATTTTTTATAAAAAAAAATTGAGTCTTTCATCAAAATAAAACGTGAGGTTGCCACAATTTATTAATCGCCACCAGTGGACACTGCTGTCAGATTTTCTTATTTAGTCTGTGTAGGAAATTTTTTATACTGAGCAAAGAGTTATGGGTAATAGGAAATGTTAGTGTAGATTGTGCTCCCATTGTGCATTGATGATTGAGACAAAACATGTGGGTAGTAGTGTCTAATATATATCACCTTGCCCTCATCCACCTTCACCTTCCCTTACTCGATACTCTTGTTCTAAGTATAGGAAACATTTTATTTTTATTTTCCACGCTCCTTTTCATTCCCCCATATCCCTACTTCCTAAATTCTTCAAGCATATTCTCCTCAACTCAACCCCATTATTCATCTATCTACTCATTGCATTTTATCTTCTCTACTCCTAAACTCCACTAGCCTTGGTTGCATAGAATCTATATGAACATTTTTTCATTACTAGTCTCAATCAAATCAACTTCATACATTGGTAACATTCTCTGTAAAATTCAAAATATAAGTTATATTCTTTGTTGTCTGCATTAAAACTTGAATCGTTTAATAAAAGGAAATGTTGTCAGAATTTTTGAGCATTTTGAAATTATGATGTGTGATGTGTTAGGCTTAGTTAGTCTATCTCAATTGATGGACCCTCTGATTGATTTCTGACATATTTTTGTTTATATCTGATTTACCAGGATTATTAGTAGAACTGAACTCATGCCTTTAAGCAAAGGTTATTATATTAGTTTGAGTTCCAATCCCCAAATAGCCTTTTTGGCTGTTGTGGTTTAGCTTTATTGACAACTCTGTTTTGTCTACTTTATTGTCTTCCCCTATGTTTAGATATTATAAACTCATAATCACTCTCTTAATGGGGGATTGAGCTTATGTATAAAAATTTATGTGAAACTCCTGCATGCTCGCACGCGTGTTACAACATGTTTTTGCGTGTTAGTGAGTTTACTGGTTGTCTTACTATGGTAGTATCATGATACTAGTATAGAAATATGCTTCACCTTAATGTCATAAAATGAAAACTATTCCAGTTTGGAACTGTCACCCTGGACTTGGTTTCATTATGGTAGATTCACAGGAATTCAATGCACATATATCCTTGGAATTTTCTGAAATCCTTCTTAGTACACAAGTTTTGAGGTTTTAGTCTCTGCAAGTCCTTCTGTTCAAGGTAGGACTGCAAGTTTACCAATCATGTAAATGTAATAATATGATGTGAAAATTCAAATAAACATGTTAATAAATAAAGATATTTATATTTAGAGTTTGACTATAGTTTAAACAAAATTGTCCGGAAAGCAAAAGACTTGAAAATAAAAATTTAAATTTAAATATATACAAATTATTATTATTAAATTAATTAATTTAATTAGTATCACTAAATTTATATTTCATTTATGGGTATTTTTCAAAATAATGTTTATTATTAATGATGTGTAAATTATTTTTATATATTTTTTGTTAGCTTTAATGTTTTTAGTTTCTCTCATTGATCATAGATTTATTGTTTTCTTTTATTAATATACATATTGGTAAAATATAAATAAATATACAATTAATGTTGATATGTTTTTATATGTTTTTTTTTATGGATCTATATTGATCGCTTGTATTCATATATATATATATATATATGAAATGGTATATATGTATATAAGGTTTTATTTTAGTTTTATTATTATAATTGAGTTATTTTTATTATTTTTTGTGAGTAATGTAGAGATATTTTATGTGATGTCTTTTTATATATTTATATTTTTAACAAAAGAAATCACAAACAATAAAAACTTTTTATGTCACACTCCATGTATATTAAATTATTGAATATATATCATTTCTATACTAATGTAATTATATATTAAAAAAAAATTACCGACGAGATAAATTCATTGAAAATATCCAAAATTTGTCGATAAATTGATTGTATATAAATTTATCGAACGATTTCTGAGTCTATTGACAATTACCGATGGATTTTTGAGTCCCTCAGTAATTACTAACAAATTTAATATAAATCCATCGATAAAATCATCGATTATGATACTTTACCGACGGATAAAATTTCGTCGGTAATTTAACTTTTTCTTATAATACTATAATCTTGAAAATATTTTTTCTCTTACATTAGTGATAATCAAATTGATTTATAAATTATTTAATAAGTTAATCTTTTTAAGAAACAACGTTAACGAAATTTTTTATGAAATAATCCAGGTGAAGTATGAGAATTTATTTATTGTATTAAGAATTATATCAGTTATACTCATACACATTCTTTGACTAATTCCGTAAAATATTGTTCATTACAAGTAAATGATAAAAATAGTTATAAGTTTTTATATGTATACCTATGAATTAAGATTAAGTCTTATGTCTTATGGTGGACTAAGAATCTTAATTATAATATGTTATCAAACTCATTATCATCTAATGAAAAAGAAATGGTGATTTATGCATAAGTTTAAATAACACTAAAAAAAACAAAATTATTTGACAGAAAAATCTGTTAGTAAATATGTAAAATCTGTCAATAATAAGTATTTATTGATAAATTACTGACAAATATAAAAATTATTATTATTTTATTAATATTATTATTATTATTATTAATATTATTATTATCATTTAAACTATTTTATTTATATTTTGATTGCTCATAATTAATCATTTTAATAAAGTTTTGGAAAAGTGTATCACAGTTATATTACAATTATTATTATAATATTGTTATTATTATAAATATTATTATTATTATTCTTATTATTATTATTACTATTAATATTATTATTATTATTATTATTATAAATATTATTACTATTACTATTATTATTAATAGTAATATTATTATTATTGTAAATATTATTATTATTAATATTATTGTTATTATAGATATTATTGTTAGTATGATTATTATTATTATTATGAATATTATTATTATTATTTGTAGTATTATTATTATTATTATTCTTAATAATATTATTATTGTAAATATTATTTTTATTATAAATTTTATTATTGTTTTCTATTTATATTATTATTATTAATATATTAAGTGTTACCGACGAAATAAATCCAACGTTAATTTAACAGTAAATATTTATATTGATAATTATCGACAAATTAAATTTATTAAATTTATCGATAAATTGACTGTAAAATTTTTCATTGCTAATGATATTTTATCGACAAATCAAATTCTGTCAGTATTTTAGATTTTTCTTATAGTATAAGATTATAAAGATAATAACGTCCATTAAGTGTCAAACATATTTTCATAACTATTTTACATCAACTTAATATTACTTAAGTTTCTACATGTCATATAAAGTTTCGTACAGTAATTATACAATATGCGTCAATAATATTTACATCATATTTGTTGGTGAGAAAAGATTGATCAAAAAATTATAGTATGTTATGGGAGGCAAGAAGGTAACAGTTACTGATTCGTCAAGAACCAATGAAATATTATAATTTAGGCAACAATTAGGGTAGAATGAGAGATTTCGCTGAATATAACTAAATTCTCCACAACATTTATGCTTCATCCGTTGCCATAAAATTAACTTGATATTTCAACAATAAGTAAATAAGTTGATATTTCAAAAGTGAGTAAATGAGGGAAGCTAGGAGCGTCAAAGTTTAGTTGTGATTCATACAAAAAGAAGATAGAAAAGTGATGTGCATGGATATTTACTTCAAAATAATGAAAAACAGATCAAATTAGTTCTTCAAATGACGAGAAATATAATCTTATTAAGAATTTGATAAAAATACGAGTCATAATCAAAATAATATGTAGAAGAAAATCTTAAAAACATTTGAAATGACTTTAGAAATAGCAATTAAAAATGATCTTTGATTAATATTTTCAGTGACCCTTAAACAATAATTTCAGTGAGTAGTTAGAATAAGTAAGCAATATCAACAACACCCTCCATCCAATATAATATCTTCTACTCCTTTAAATTTTTAATGATTAAATCTTTTAATAAAAAAGATTTCAAAAATACAACATGATCCAATTAAACTAATCTATATAAAAACATTGCATAAAAACAAAACTTAAGTGTAACAAAAATCAATACTATCGTAAAAATCAAGTTTGTGATAATAAATTAAATTTATTTTCTAATATAACAATCTATCAATTATCATATCATCGTATCAGTTTCAAAGTATTTATAAATATATATAAATCGGAGGATTTTCACTTTAGATATATCTAAACTCATATCCTAATATACTAAAAGTAGAAAAAATATGAGTTTTCCATTGGAAACAAAAACGGTAAAGCTGATTGCTATGAGTGTCTAAGAGACCTAGGTTAACTAGCGAGATAAGCAGTGTGGGGTTAGAAGATAAAAAATGAAAGAACTTTGTAAAGCTTGCAATGATTCATAATGATGAGCGTTGAATGAGACAGGAGCAGCAGATAGTTAATGGCCGGTGAGATTCAGAGTTGTTAAAACTTGTGCTGTTGAACACTATGCTTAATGAACTTCTATGTTCTGTGCTGTGCAATGGCCACACATACCATAATCAATACATAGCTCTGACACTTGGCCCCTCTCTCTCTACTCTTTCTGCCTCTTCCTATCAAATACTACCCCCTATTCTCTTTTTCTTTTTTTTCTCCCAATTGCTTCACTCAAACCTCACCACAACAGAAAAAATGCAGCAATTACGTGTAGGGATCTTTTGTTTTCGCCACCACAAACAGGATGCGACGTTTCCTGGTTCCACCCAACTCATCATCTTCATGATAATGTCTCCTTACATTTTCACAAACCCTTCTTACTTCAACCACCCTGGGTTTATGAAATGTTTAGATTCTAATGAATCAATGTTAATTAATTGAGTCAGATCGTTGTTTTAATCAGTTAGTCACATTTTGAATTTATTCTTGTTGTAATAATATAAAATAGCATGTCAAAACTATTGTAATACTATTTAAGATAAAAATATAAATTATACAACACAAACAATTTTAAAAAATCTAAAGTATCAGCTTTCGCGATTTAAGACTGCTAGCTTAAGTTCGATATTCCAACGTATGCTATCAAATTTACAATTTTAAAACTTGAAACAAAATAATTATACAAGTAAGTTATTTTAATTCAGTTCAAATTAATCAAGCCGTTGAGTTCTTATAAACCTTAGATAAATTGAGTTAAAATCAGAGCCTTTTTAAGCTGAAAAACATAATTGGACAAATTAGGCCGTACGATCCATTTGCCTCTTTCACCTCTTCCAAACATCACCGACTATAGAGTGGATAAGCCTAGATGACCCATCAATCACTATGAACTTAAAAAAAATATATGTAAATATTAAGCGTTCACGTTTGAAGTTTTAACATTTTTTTTTTTGAAAAAAGAAATAATATTTTTTCAAAACCAAGATATGCATTTGTTGTTTTTTTTTTTTTTAGAAAACCAATTTCTCTGATATTAATAAAAGAAATATTGAAATAAAATTTAGATTGATTTATTAAAATATTTTAGGTCTTTTAACTAAAGTAATTTATTTTTGTTACTTTTATGAAATAAAAACTTGAATCCTATATCTATTTTGCTTTTCATTTTTAGCAATTCAATCCTCTCCTTGGTGAAACAAACCATGATTATCACTCCTTCCTTAAGATGCAAACTTGTTCATCTCTTGACTCATTTTGAAGGGGTTGGTGATGAAAACAAATTGAATAGATCATAACACCCTTAACCAGATTCTGATCCACACTTGCTTATTGTGTTTTCTTCTCTCATCGAAATGTCACTAATTTATCATGATTTTTTTTTTCTTTTTTAACTATCATTTATTTATTTTTTTTTGCTTTTTTGGTCTCGTAAAGGTGGAACTGATCAAGCCGAGGCAAGGTACCTCCCGTCTGGCCTGTCCCAATATAAAGGTAGCATTAGGCTCAAAAGTCTTCATTGAAATTACTAACAAAAATGATGGGTCTTGTTAAAATTGGTGCTTTTTGACCTTGTTCCTAGCCAATAAGCATGAGCGTTGTGTTTCAAAGTGAGGCAAAAACTGGTTAGGAACGTGATGGGATGTGGGTAATATTTTTCAAAAAGTAGTTTTTGTGTTGCTTCTCAGTTTCACTTTTGAAGCCTAATTACTCTACCTGTCCATTGTTGTTTGTTGTGATGTGAAAAGGAGTTCATGTGGCTGAATGATAGAAGGGGTAGTTAAGGTTACATATCAACCTTTATTTTGTCTACTACCACTCCATTTCATCGACCAAAAGCCCAATTTACCTTTTATACTTTCTTTCAGTGTTTGAGTGCATCTGTAAGTGTTTTCCAAATTGCATTTTCTGACTATGCATTCATCCAATAACCATGCACTGATAGCACTGTTGGACAATTTCAATTTCACCATCTAAACCGGCTTTTACTGTCATTAACGTTTTCTCTTAATTATATTGTTAGTCTTCTCAACTATAGCTAATGATAAAGTGATTATAATGATGATCTTTCAATTTCTAAAGCTAATTTAAACTCTCGGTTCTTTCCCATTACCATAATTGATTCTTTTCGTTACTTTTCTTTAACTTCAAAGACATGAAGAAAAGGCGATTATATATGCAATACAAATCCCATTAATTAGTTTATCTAATGTAATGTTACGTTATTTATATATAATGAAATTTCTACTTTTATGATGCTTGATATGGATGCTTGATCTAAGTAATGCTAGATTTCCATTTAAATAAGTTGTGTTTGAAAGATTGTGTCTGGAAAAATATTTACATATGTTTTTAAGGAGATCTGAACTATGTCTAAACGAGGTGGGTTGAAATTGATTTGTTTCGAGTATGAGTATTTGATAATTGTAGTAATTTTAAAATTTGGAAAGAGGTCCACATGCAAAAGACACTTTAACGATAAAGTAAGTACGTGATAAGTAAAGTGTATATGAGAACCAAGTAATAAGTGTGATATATATATAGATAATGAACTAAATTGACTTGAGTTCAACAACTTAACTCCAGATAAACAAACTTGAATGGTGACCTAGTTATGTAGAGACCAAAATTTAAAAATAGTAAAACGAATCTCAAACATGAATATTACTAATTCGAATATCTCATATAAGAATATAAGAAGATAATTATTTTCATTATATACTATAATGTTTTCAATTTTAAAAAATGTCTGTTAAAAGTATACATGTAGTCTGCATAAATAAGTAAATAAAGATTATGCTTTACTTCTATTTTTTAATAAGTATTTTATTCTACACTTCGGTTTGTTTTGTTATATAAGAAGTTGTAGAATTAATAGGTTTTTGAATATATAGTGTCTATAGTTTGGAAATTTTGCATGTGTAGCTGTCATCCGACTATTATGTTATGATAGCCATATGGGTGCAATAATCCAAATAATAGGACATAGTTGAAAATGATATAACTGCTAAAACGGTCATATTCTAACTAAAATTGTCGCCAGAAACCTCTCCCTCATGTCATGGACATTCTAATTTTCAAACACAGGTCGGTCATGGAACAAAGATAACGCGTTATTTGTTGGAAGTGGCATATTATTAAGGGACAACAATACAATGATAATGTATATAATATAAGCTATTTCTTACACGTTAAGGTAGAGGCACTCTTGGACAAACTTTTATCCAAACACCACCTTTGGACTACATGCACATGAATTTTTATTTTATTTTTTTTATGGGAATTGTCTTTGCCTTCCTTTAATGCTTTTCAAGACAGGCTTTACCTATCAAGCAACATATACTTTCCTTCAATATATAAGGTGAAAAAAAATGGTCGCAAAACCACTCGGTTTTTTTGTTCTACACACGCTTTATCCTTAAACTTCTGCGGCAATTTGAAAAAAAATCGCTGCCGAAAGTGCATGCAAATTTTAAAATTGAGGTCAATTTCATCTTTTTAG
>Ga0099824_1002914_pt1 | contig 25054 bp, 9 predicted proteins | sample SiratrowhiteBW_FD_76837 | JGI IMG/M metagenome (GOLD analysis project Ga0099824, IMG submission 76837) | Root nodule microbial communities of legume samples collected from California, USA - Siratro white BW | ecosystem: Host-associated > Plants > Roots > Nodule | place: USA: California...
AATAATAATAATTATTATTATTATTAACATTATTATTATTATTATTAGGAATAATAGTATTAGTATTATTAATATTGTTAATAATATTACTTTGATATTATATTTATTAATATTAATATTATAGAAGTTTTCTATTATATTAATATTAATATTAATATTTTATAATATTCACAATCTGAAAGTCATTTTTTATAAAAAAAATCTAAATTGTGTAATTCGTTTTAGATTACACAATCTAGAAGTTATTTTTTTTAATAAAAAAATGATTTTCAAATTATCTAAATCTAAAAATCGAGACATCTAATCTAGAGTGTACAATTTAAAAATCATATTTTCATTAAAAAGAAACTTTCACATGGTATAATCTAAAATACAATATTAACTTCTAGATTAAGTAATTCGTTCTAAATTACACAATACAAAAGTCTTTTTAGAATAGAAAAAATAATTTTAAATTATGCAATTTAAAAGTCACTTCCAAATTTAAAAATCTAGACATCTATCTTAGATGTTACAATCTGAATGTTATTTTTTCATATAACAAAACTTGTGTAATTTAAAATACAATATTAAAATATATATTATATAATTCAGAAATTAAAATTGAATTCTAATTATTTTGAGTTATGTAACCCATTATATACCTTTAAGTTTTGAGTTGTAGAATTGTAGAATGTAAAATAATTTTAGATTGGACAATCCATAAGAAGGCAAAGTGAATTTTAATATTTATTGGGGTGCATAAGAAAAGCATGGGATGCAAGCAGAAATTCTCTTGTTTTAATTTCTGTGGACCCAAAATCTGGGCTCTAGAATTTTGTTGGGGTCATGGGCTTTCGAGGAACAGATTTGAGCCTGCACGTTAGAAGAAAGACTATTCGCACTCCATTTTACTAACTCCACACCTAGTTCTGTAAATTCAATAATAGCATGATGATAATACCCCGTCATGTTTTAGAACTCACCTAATTAAAAGCAAAAGACTCCAATTTTTTCACACTGAAAAAAATGTACAAGTTAATGTATATTCACAATTTTGCACTGATGGATGACTGACTGTCACATAAACTAGCATATACACAACTCTCAGTCACAAACATAAATAAGATATTAATAAAATATTAAAAGGAGGAGAGAAAAGCTAAAATTTTATAATGTGGTATTTATTTCATTAGTTATTTATGTGGCCCAAGTTATTATGTTTATGATTATATTTAAAGTGACATATTTAAAATATATTATATTAAAAGGATTATAATTTAAGACTTAAGGTTTAGTAATAATTTACTAATTTTTATATTCAGATTTATTAATGAAAGATGAAGGTGAAACTATGACAATTTAAACAAAAGTGCAACCAATTTTTCATAAAAAATCAATTTGAAAAAATAATATCGAATTTTAAACTTAAATAAATCAAATTATAAAGATTCAAACTTCATTTTAGAAAATATTATCTAAAATAGAATAATACAGTCCTGTTATTCGAATGTACATTTACAATATCTAAATAAGTTTTTTTACGAAATACATATTTGGATTTAATTTCACAGATTTGGACTATTTTGAATTTAAAAAATTATATAAGGGTTATATTTTAAAAAATTATTTAGTTATTTTAAAATAATTTTTTAAATTATTTTATTAAATAAAAATTAAATTATATTTTATTAAAAGAGAAATTCATTTAATTAAAAGATGACATGAAGACAAATAACTGAAAGGATGTATTTTTATATATAATGATATTAATTAATTGAACAATATAAAAATAATATAGTTTAAAATGTATATAATTTTTAATAAATAATATTAAAAAATCATGTAACCATTATTTAAAAAATTATTCACTTATTTTAAAATAAAAAGTTATGTAATTATTTATTTTTTTAAATAAAAAATAATTTTTTATTTATTAAAAGATAAATGTAAAAGATAAAAAATGACAAAGAAAATTATCAATGATGTATTCTCTTTTAAGTAATGGTATAAATAACTTTTCATTTTTAAAATTATTTTTTTATTTTAAAATGTTATCTAGTAACTGATGAAATGCAACATATGTGCATTATAATATATTCTGTATAATTTGATAAATAAAAATATGTGAAGTATAAAATGTTCTTTTATTTAAATGTTGTTTGTATGAACTGAGTGTTTATAATTTAATTGATGTTGAAATTTTTTTTTATTAATTAGTCTTAGATGCTAAACAAAGCCTTATTAAAGTCTTTTGCTGATGTTCCTTTCACCCATAACTCCCCACTTGTTCAATGGATTTGATGTGGATTCATGGAATTTCATATATTGTAAAATGTTGTTGAATGACCTAAATTCTTCCTCCTTCTAATCTTTTGGGATGAATTAGTCTCTCATGTGAATACATTAGAAGCCATTAGTGAATTTTGGACTCAAGCTACCCTGTAGAAGGGTTGGTGGTATACGTCTCTTTCACTTTGTTTCAATTATATATATATATATATATACCTTTTGTTTTTCCTACTCTTGAATACGACTAGTTTAGTGTTAAAAATCAAAATATCAATAAAGATAATTAATAAAATAAAAAAATTAAAATAAGATATTATTAGATTACTTGTAAGTGCATAATTAAATTAGTTAATGCATTTATTATTTTGTTTGATTACATCTAATTTACTTTTATGATTTTTTAAAATATAAAGAATAATATTTGTAAAATGTTTACTAAGAGAGTTATATTTTCAATTACTTAAATTTAATATGTATATATTATAATTGATATTTGATATATATATATATATATATATATATATATATAATATTTGTTAATTATCTGTATATTATGTTATTTAGAGAATAAAATTTAAAAATGATACAAAATATATATTATTTTACTAAATAATGATTATTTTTTGTCCATAAGATATTATTTAAACACATATAAATTTTAATATAAATACAGATAAATAATGTGATACGAAAGTTAGAGATGCAAAAGAGAAGCCAAAAACATTTATGGTAATGAAGGAAAGGTTTGGGTTGTAGATCGGTCCATTCAAGTTTAAGAAAAGAGTTTTTGGATGATTTCTGGATGAATTATTGGATGAACGTTGGTTTTCAAAAGTTTGGGAAAAACTCAAAAACGAAAACAATTAAAGAAAATACAAGAAACAAAGATAATGTTAGGAATTAAAACATCTTATGCTACCTAATTTATGAGATAAGCAAGATGGTGACTCGTCACTTGTGACCTAACCCACAAGATAAGAATTAATATTAGAAATTGGAAAAAACCTTGCACAATTCAAATCCATGGAATAATAACAAAATATCACTGATTTCTTTTCTTCTGTGTTATTTTAATCATTTAGAAAACTAAAATATATACAACAGTGTTTCCTAAATTTTCTCCTTAGAATATGCTAAAGCAATCAATATCTACCTAATATAACCAATTATATATCTCACGTGATATCTCATATCTACAAAATAAAAGATATATATATATATATAATAAATATATATATATATAATAAATATATATATATATAATAAATATATACGAGATATATAATAATTCCAACATCCCCCTCAAGTTGGAGTATGAAGATCTCAAATGTGCAACTTGCGAAATAAAAAATAATATTGTTGTTTTTCCAACTCCTTGGTAAAAATATCTACAAGTTACTCATTTGTGGAAACAAAACTGGGATGAATATCCCCTTGAACAAAGGCATCACAAACAAAATGAAAATCCACTTCAATGTGCTTGGTTCGGTTATAGAAAACTGGATTCTGAGATATATGTAGAGCAACTTGACTATCACAATGTGGTAATATGGGTGTAGTGTGTGTCATGCCTAGACTAGATAAAATCCCTCTCAACCATTTTAATTCACAAGTAGTCATAGTCATTGAGCGATACTCAACTTCTGTAGATGATCTCGACACAATATGTTGCTTTTTTTTCGTCTTCCATAAGATAGGAGAGTCACCAAGAAAAATTATCCAACCCGTAAGTGATTTCCGGATCATCGAGCAACCAGCCCAATCAGCATCGCCCAATCAGCATCGCACCATCAATGTAGACGTAGGTCACCTTGGCTACCTAATAAGATGGCATGCCTTGGATTCTGTTTCAGATAACGAACAACTCGCAGTGTTGTTTGCTAATGATCCTCCCTTGGTGTTGTTTGCTAATGATCCTCCCTTGGTTGTTGCATGAATTGGGACAAAACATGAACATTGTAGGACAGTTAAGGTCGTGTAAAACACAGATAAATCAGTCGCCAATCAAGCGATGGTATGGCTCTGAGTCAGCAAGCAATATACTAGTAAACAAAGCAAAACAATGATTTTGTTCCATAGGAACATGAGCAAGTTTAGCTCCTAACAAACCAACCCCCGATATTATATCAAGTGCATATTTCCTTTGACATAAGAAAAATCCATCTAGACTTCTCGTGACTTCAACACCAAGAAAATACTTCAAGACTCACAAATCTTTCATATGAAAACAAGCACTCAAATAAGCTTTAAATCTCTAGATAGATGCATTGTCATTCCTTGCAACAATTAGATCATCAACATACACAAGCACATTGAGGTGAATGTTGCCAATGATCATGGAGAATAAGGAATAATTTGAGTATGACTGTTGACCTTTAACGCAGTTAAGAGTTTAGTAAACCAACAACGAGAAGCTTGCTTGAACCCAGAGAGTGACTTTTTCAACTTACACACTTTGCCTGGAGTTGAGACTTGGAAACCGGGTGGTAATTTCATATAGAATTCCTCTTGAAGGTCGCCATGAAGAAAAGTGTTGTGGACGTTCATTTGATGAACTTCTCAAGCCTTTGCAGTAGCTACTGCAAGAAATACTCGTACTATAATCATCTTAGTGACTGGAAAAAGGGTCTCAGTGTAGTCAATCCCTGTAACTTAATGATTTCCAAAGACTACTAGTCGAGCCTTGAATCTTTCCACTGTATCATCATAGTGATACTTATCTTGTAGACCCACTTGCACCCTAGTGTCTTCTTGTTTTGTAATAGGTCATCGATCACCCATATATCATCATTCTCCAATGCATGTACCTCATGTTGCATTGCATCTTGCCATCTCTCATATTTTATTGCCTCATAATATGTCACTGATTCACGTTCTATATGTATTGTTACAAGAAATATTCTATGTCGTGGAGAAAACTTATTACAATTTACATAGTATGCAATGAGATAGAGATTACCTGAGGAATGCCTTAGTTTGGGTGTCAGTGTATAAGTAACATAGTCGTGCAACAAAACTGATGGCTTGTTCTGTATGTAACCCCGACCCAACAATTTTTCATGAGATTCTGAATCATCCTGCTTATTTAGTTCCAGTACATAAGTACTATTTATTACACTATCATCTTCATGTTATACTGGTATTGCACCAAGCATTTCATGCTCATCAAGTCTTGCTTAGTCCCCTTTCTTTCCCAAGTCATCAAACTCTTCAAAAACCACATCAGACCCGCTAAACTCGATGTTGTAGGCAAGTTTTCTTTTGGAGGCAAAGCAAAAGGAAAATCCATTTCTAAGAACTTCACATCTCGTGTGACAAAAAATTCATTAGTTTCTAGATCATATAACCGCCACCCCTTCTTCCCATATGGATATCCAAAAAAAATAAATCTACTACTTCGACTACCAAATTTATCACCTAACCTCTCTTGCTTATGAGCATAACATAATGATCCAAATACTCGTAAATGATCTTAGGTAGGGTCACGATAAAAAATAACTCTATAAGAAGTCTTTCCATTCAAAACTGAAGAAGGAATTCTATTTAATATGACACCTCTTTCTTGACACCTCTTTCTTATCAATCAGCAAATATATTCACATAGTTCTAGAGTAATCATTAACAATAGTCAAAAAATAGGATGGTCCATACAAAGAAACATTTCTATAAGGGCCTATAAATCACAATGTATTAATTTAAAAACATTTGATGCTCTAGAATCATTAATAGGAAAATTTTCCCTAATTTATGTTGCTCTTTGACAAACATCACAACATTTATTTAAATTCTCACTACCTTTCTTAAGATCGACAAGTAGAACTAACTTATAACTTGTATAAACGGATGTCCCAATTGTTGATGTCAAAGATCCAAAGACTCCTTTTTGTCAACTTTCAAAATTGTAACACGTGGTATCCCCTTGAAATAATAGAGTCCATCCCAACGTTCACCCACACCAATCAGCATCCTCGAAGTTCGATCATGTATTACACACATAATATGAGTGAACTAAATAATACAATTGAAATAATATAAGTTGACACAATAATTAAGTTACAAGATAACCCGGGAACACATAAAACATTCTCAAGACAAAAAATCACTATCAAGAGTGATGGATCCCTCCTTGGTAGCTACAATATTGCTCCCATCTAGCAAACCAACAAAACATGGAGATATGTCCCGCAAGTTATGCAAATCACTCAAATTTCTTGTCATATGGTTTGAGGCTCTTGTGTCTATTATCCACGACACTTGTTTACCAATCATCTTCTTAGTTGGATGATTATTGTGATCCTGTGCAACGACCTCTATTCTTTTCGTCAGAGTGCGATCTATCAAACTTGGCTCTTGATATCATAACAAAATATCACCGATTTCTTTTCTGTGTTATTCTAATCATTCAGAAAATTGAATATATATACAATAGTGTTTCCTAAACTTTCTCCTGAGAAATGTTAAACCAATCAATATCTACCTAATATAACCAATGATATCTCACGTGATATCTTCTATCTAAAAATAAAATATACATATATATAATAAAGATATACGAGATATATAATAATTCTAACAGATAAGCAATATGTAAATCACCACTTGTGACCTAACTCACAAGATAAAACATTTCAAAAGAGAAACTCTCCACTTTCCTCTAATAAATCCCGACACGCCACTAAGAAATCAACTATAAAGCATCACTCTGAGATAAGACAAAGGAGAAATATCACTTAGATATAACACACTCAAAATTTTCAAAAGAAATCTATTTATCATTCCAAATCTTCTAAAATGAGTATAATATGTATCTTTTATATAAAATTATGGTACGCATAAAAATAGACAAACGCATTTCATTTTTATTTTTATATTCTAACTAAACATAAAAAAATAAAATAAAAATTACATTTACTTTTTCTTTACATAACATCACAATGATTAGTCTTTTATATGTATTTATATAAGTAAAGAAGAATAGAGACTTTTTTTAAAAATATAGTTTTCTTAAATTACATTTCCGTTATTTATTATTATTAACTCTTTAAAAGAAATACCTACTTAATATAAACAGAAAAAATGTAACATTATTCAAAGATAGTCAAGTCTACAGTGAAAGGTTAGTGCCTTTGGGAGGTGGGACCCTCTTATTCAAAGAGAAAGATCCTACCCTCTTCTACGTATATACATGCATATACACATGTTATATTATTATTTTTGCTAGAAGATAGTCTGTGTTTATATACGTAAAAAAACATTGACAATAATGCTAAAATAAAATATATTTAACATGTTATTAACAAACTCATTTTTATATTTTTTTCTGAATTACCTAAAAATATTATTTATTGTCATGTAAAAATATTTTTATGAAAGTAGATCACTTATTGGATCATTAACACGGTATATTATAAAAAAACATTAAATATTTTTTTATTTTACATATATTTGATATTGTTTTATTTTCACTTATATTAGTCAGATATGATTAGAAAATAATTAATATTAGAAATGGTGTCAGTTAGAGTATATCTGTAAAATCTTAATTTTTATATTTGTGAAAAATATAAAGTATAAAATATTCTTTTGATTGACAAAGTGTAAGTGCAAAAATGTCAAAGAAAGACTTCAACGATACTTGAGTGGGTGTGGATGTGGGGGCAAGGAAGAAAAGCTGGATGTGACCTGAAACCTTAACGACCCAAAGTTCATGAACGTGTGACCCTGGGATGAATGACCAGATCATGATTATAAAATTTTCTTTCTTTCTCACTTCCAGCTCTTATCTTCACCAAAACAAGAAAACTTACCTAGTTCTAAATAAAAGTTTTCTATTATATAATTTTATAGTAATAATTTTACAAATTAAAATTACATATTTACCCTTGTAAAATTTATTTCTGATATATATTCCACTCATAATAATGTCATTTTAGCTGACGCACCAATCTTCTGGAAATCATAATTAATTATCTAAAAATAGTAAGTACTATTTCTAATTATATGAAATATCTCTTTAATGAAACCTGAGTCACACTCTAAATAATAAAAAAACTATATCCTGTATCCATGAATCAATTATTCTTCCATACAACATCACACATGAGGTAGAAGTCCATTTGGAAAAATGATTATAAAGGGTAATGAGAAGTGATACAAATTATAGGGAAGATCCTTCAATCTCTGATACAAGCAATTATCTTTGTTTCCCACTCCAACTAAACCCTAAACCATGAAAAACAAGAAAGCTTACCTTGTTCTCATAGCATTTGAGTTAACATGTATTGGAATTAAGTATGAGGTCTCCAAGACCAACCCCTTCCAGCAATCAACCCTTTTGCTTCTCCTCACTGCAGTGTTTTCCCATGTTCTTGCATCCGCAGCCGACATCAACAACCCAATCACCATCATAACTTTTCATATCTCAGGGATGCTTGCATCTCAAACTCTGCTGTGGATTCTTATTCCTCAGCTTCTGTGGTTCTCTCTCATTAACTTCCTTCTTTTACTATTAGTCAAATTCTTGTTCTTTGACGTTCTCAGTCGGCTGTTCCTTTGCTCCTTCAACTGTATCACTCAGCTGTTCCTTTGCTCCTTCAACTGCATCACTCAGCTGCTCTCTGCATCACCTCCAAATCTTGTTGAGATGCCAAATACAGAACTCCAACCGCAGGAATCCGAGGTGTAGGATCGGATCCCAGATATAGCTAGCCTGGTTCATCAATATGTAGGTTTTGAGTTGTGTTTCTGGTTTTGTGCTTATGCTCATGATATGTACTCTTTATTTTTCCCTATTTGTGCTACAGTGTTTTCTCTTTTGTAAATTCTTAATAATTACTGGTTAGATCAATCCCCAAATGATGGAGTTATTATCAGCAAAATAAACCAGGCTATTCTACTTTTCATCTGATTTTCTATACAAGATTACACTGTACTGTTCCCGCCATTATTTTTTATCTTAGTAAACGACAATAGCTGGAATCAAATTAGAATTATTAAATTCTTGGGTCATAATATAAAACTGTTTCGAAGTATTAATGTATGTTTTTCTATTCTTTATTATTAAAAAGCATTCATTAAAAATTACATGTAAAAGGTTCATTAAGCATGCACTGAGTTCAACATATTTGTTACAAATATTCTATAAATTATTTATTTAATTTATTAATAACAAAAGTATATATAGAAAATAATTATTATACATATCGTAATACTAAATATTAATCTCTACAATATTTTTTCCGATATTATCCACTAAAAAAAATTCTAAATTATCTATAGAAATTATATACAAATAAAAGTTTATATATAAAATTTGCATTATATATCAAATTTTAAGGTTTAGAGTTTAAGGTTTAGGATTTACATTCGTATGTAAAATCAGTATTACATACGAAATTATCTACGAATTTAAATATATATGTAAAATTAATATTATATACAGATTTGTATTTAGGATATTAGATACTGATTTAATTCATATGTAAATTAATATATAATATAATCCATATTAAAAATTATCATTATCTATGAAATTACATACCGATACAAAGTATATTATATACGGATTTAATCTGTATGTAAATTATGTAATACAAATATTACACTATTATTATTAAAATTGTTAAGATATTGTTATAATAATATTATTAAAATTATTATTATCTTTATTATTAACTTTATTATTATTATTATAGATATTATTATTATTAATATAATAATATTATTGTGGTCGTGAATATTATTAATAATATTAATTATTATTATCATAATTATTATTATTAATATTATATTAACATTATTATTATTATTATAATATTATTATAAATGTTAATATTATTATTATAAAATTAATAATAGTATTGATATTATTATATTATTACGATTAATATTAATATTATTATATTAATACTATTATTAATATTTTTAATATTACTATAAATATCAATAATATTATTACTAGATATTATTAATAAAACTGTTATTATTACTAATAATATTAATAAAATATTATTATTAATGTTATTATTAATAATTTGTCAATATTATTATTATTAATATTATCAATATTAATAATAATATTATTATTATTATTAATTATAGAAATTACAAGTATAATTAATAATAATAATAATAAGAATAGTCATAATAAAAACGTTAATAATCTTATTGTGACAACAAGGTTAATCTGTTCAGTGATAAAATAAGTTATGTTCGATACATAAGATAAGTTATATTCGATATATATGGATTTGAGTTCGAATCTCACCAATTACACATTATCAATAATATTAATAATATAAATTAAAATAATCTTAAAAAATAAATATAATAATAATAAAAATAAGATATAAAGGTAGTAAGAAAATTAAAAGGAATTATCTGTTGATACATGTGGACTTGGATTTGCACGGTTTGTTTAAGAGTTCAATCACACAATTAGATCATATAATATTAGGAAACATAAAAACTTTTTTTATGTTGAAAGGGAATAGACCATCTAATATTAAGGCCAGCTAAACCGTCTAATACATTTTCTACAAATGTGTTATTTATATGTATTCATTCTCAAAACATTCATGACAGTGAGAGTTAGAATCATGGTCATATTAAAAGAATTACAACAATTATGGTCTAAATCATAGCAATGGTAGTGGTGAGATACTGGAGGGAACCACGAAGGGGAGTGGAAGCTAATAGGATGACCAGTGCAGAGAGACTAAGACGCAACATGAGTAATGAGAGGGAACTATGCACGTAGTATATGCTATCAAGGAAAACGAAGCCGACAAAACATGGCTAGAAAGAGGGTACCCAAATCCTAGATGGAGTGAATTGAAGAACTGAACAACAGGAATTAGAGTATTACGATGAGAAAAAAGCAAAATTAGAGAAGAGAATAATTGAGCGTGTATGAAAGAATAAACACGATTTAACATCAAATATATAAATAACAAATACTAATCATTGTTATTTTAAGTTTTAACAATGGTTGTGACAAAATCGTCATTATTTCTTCTGTAAATGACTTTTAACCATAATTGAATTAAAAATTGCTATAAAAAAATTCATCAAAAATCGTGAAAATATCATCATGTCTTTTGAGTTGAGAATGTCTTCGTAATCATAATTAATAAGCGCAAGTTAAAATTTTTGCATTAGTGTATATGATTATCAATGTTATGTTTAAACAATTAAAATATAATTTTGCACCTAAATCATTGAATTTTAGTCATTCAAACAATATTAAATTATAGATTACAAAATCTTAACCATACACATATTAAAACTACATATATTAATACTACATGTATGACTCATTCAATAATATTCACTTGAATGAAATATCTTCACGATTTTGAAATGGAAAATAAAATACAAAATTGTATTGAATAGTACTGAATTACTTAAAAATATTTTCTCGTTTATGAATTACTAAAATATGTTTATAAATATTTTTTAAAATATTCGGATAAATTCTCTAAAATGTAAAATAATAGTATGATAATTTTATAAAAATATAAAAACTATTTATAATTTAAATGATATTATAGAACATATGATATCTTTATTGGGAAAACTTTTTTAGAATTCGAGAAATTTAATTTCTAGCTTTTCTTATGAGATGAAATTTTGAAATATGTAACTAAAAAACATTATCATACCGAACCGACTTAATTTCTGGTTTTTTTAAAAAAAAATTAAGAAAGATGTGTTGTGTTGTGAGAAACACCTGAGGTTGAAAAATATTGTAATTGTGACAAAGACACTATCCCGCACAATGTCAGGCACGTGCATATATGTCATTGGCCAATAATCTTCCAAGTCAAAACTCAGTAACGGAATCCAATCTTTCATGCTTATTCTATTCGACTATTTTTTATTATAAAAGAAAAGTGAGAATGTGCATTTATTTTCGATAATTTTTTATGCCTTTAATTTCTCGCTAAAAATTTTATTATAGATTGTGAATTGACGTGTAGCATTTGTAGGAGAGACAATATCGAAACGGAGGAAGTAGAAGAGAAAAATAAACAATTGGAAAATGAGTAAAAATAAAAGTTATTTGATTGAAGAATATATAAAAATGGAAAATAGATCTTTTATTAAAAATAAAATAAACATAGAATAATAGTACTTATTAATAATAATAATAACAATCATAACAAATTATAATATTATAATTATAAAACATTATGCCGTCGTCATGCAGTGTAGCCTGATGAGCTTAAACTTATATTTTAGTCTTCTTTATATATATATATAAAGAAGACTAAAATATAAGTTTAAGCTCATCAGGCTACACTGCATGACGACGGCATAATGTTTTATAATTATAATATTATAATTTGTTATGATTGTTATTATTATTATTAATAAGTACTATTATTCTATGTTTATTTTATTTTTAATAAAAGATCTATTTTCCATTTTTATATATTCTTCAATCAAATAACTTTTATTTTTACTCATTTTCCAATTGTTTATTTTTCTCTTCTACTTCCTCCGTTTCGATATTGTCTCTCCTACAAATGCTACACGTCAATTCACAATCTATAATAAAATTTTTAGCGAGAAATTAAAGGCATAAAAAATTATCGAAAATAAATGCACATTCTCACTTTTCTTTTATAATAAAAAATAGTCGAATAGAATAAGCATGAAAGATTGGATTCCGTTACTGAGTTTTGACTTGGAAGATTATTGGCCAATGACATATATGCACGTGCCTGACATTGTGCGGGATAGTGTCTTTGTCACAATTACAATATTTTTCAACCTCAGGTGTTTCTCACAACACAACACATCTTTCTTAATTTTTTTTTAAAAAAACCAGAAATTAAGTCGGTTCGGTATGATAATGTTTTTTAGTTACATATTTCAAAATTTCATCTCATAAGAAAAGCTAGAAATTAAATTTCTCGAATTCTAAAAAAGTTTTCCCAATAAAGATATCATATGTTCTATAATATCATTTAAATTATAAATAGTTTTTATATTTTTATAAAATTATCATACTATTATTTTACATTTTAGAGAATTTATCCGAATATTTTAAAAAATATTTATAAACATATTTTAGTAATTCATAAACGAGAAAATATTTTTAAGTAATTCAGTACTATTCAATACAATTTTGTATTTTATTTTCCATTTCAAAATCGTGAAGATATTTCATTCAAGTGAATATTATTGAATGAGTCATACATGTAGTATTAATATATGTAGTTTTAATATGTGTATGGTTAAGATTTTGTAATCTATAATTTAATATTGTTTGAATGACTAAAATTCAATGATTTAGGTGCAAAATTATATTTTAATTGTTTAAACATAACATTGATAATCATATACACTAATGCAAAAATTTTAACTTGCGCTTATTAATTATGATTACGAAGACATTCTCAACTCAAAAGACATGATGATATTTTCACGATTTTTGATGAATTTTTTTATAGCAATTTTTAATTCAATTATGGTTAAAAGTCATTTACAGAAGAAATAATGACGATTTTGTCACAACCATTGTTAAAACTTAAAATAACAATGATTAGTATTTGTTATTTATATATTTGATGTTAAATCGTGTTTATTCTTTCATACACGCTCAATTATTCTCTTCTCTAATTTTGCTTTTTTCTCATCGTAATACTCTAATTCCTGTTGTTCAGTTCTTCAATTCACTCCATCTAGGATTTGGGTACCCTCTTTCTAGCCATGTTTTGTCGGCTTCGTTTTCCTTGATAGCATATACTACGTGCATAGTTCCCTCTCATTACTCATGTTGCGTCTTAGTCTCTCTGCACTGGTCATCCTATTAGCTTCCACTCCCCTTCGTGGTTCCCTCCAGTATCTCACCACTACCATTGCTATGATTTAGACCATAATTGTTGTAATTCTTTTAATATGACCATGATTCTAACTCTCACTGTCATGAATGTTTTGAGAATGAATACATATAAATAACACATTTGTAGAAAATGTATTAGACGGTTTAGCTGGCCTTAATATTAGATGGTCTATTCCCTTTCAACATAAAAAAAGTTTTTATGTTTCCTAATATTATATGATCTAATTGTGTGATTGAACTCTTAAACAAACCGTGCAAATCCAAGTCCACATGTATCAACAGATAATTCCTTTTAATTTTCTTACTACCTTTATATCTTATTTTTATTATTATTATATTTATTTTTTAAGATTATTTTAATTTATATTATTAATATTATTGATAATGTGTAATTGGTGAGATTCGAACTCAAATCCATATATATCGAATATAACTTATCTTATGTATCGAACATAACTTATTTTATCACTGAACAGATTAACCTTGTTGTCACAATAAGATTATTAACGTTTTTATTATGACTATTCTTATTATTATTATTATTAATTATACTTGTAATTTCTATAATTAATAATAATAATAATATTATTATTAATATTGATAATATTAATAATAATAATATTGACAAATTATTAATAATAACATTAATAATAATATTTTATTAATATTATTAGTAATAATAACAGTTTTATTAATAATATCTAGTAATAATATTATTGATATTTATAGTAATATTAAAAATATTAATAATAGTATTAATATAATAATATTAATATTAATCGTAATAATATAATAATATCAATACTATTATTAATTTTATAATAATAATATTAACATTTATAATAATATTATAATAATAATAATAATGTTAATATAATATTAATAATAATAATTATGATAATAATAATTAATATTATTAATAATATTCACGACCACAATAATATTATTATATTAATAATAATAATATCTATAATAATAATAATAAAGTTAATAATAAAGATAATAATAATTTTAATAATATTATTATAACAATATCTTAACAATTTTAATAATAATAGTGTAATATTTGTATTACATAATTTACATACAGATTAAATCCGTATATAATATACTTTGTATCGGTATGTAATTTCATAGATAATGATAATTTTTAATATGGATTATATTATATATTAATTTACATATGAATTAAATCAGTATCTAATATCCTAAATACAAATCTGTATATAATATTAATTTTACATATATATTTAAATTCGTAGATAATTTCGTATGTAATACTGATTTTACATACGAATGTAAATCCTAAACCTTAAACTCTAAACCTTAAAATTTGATATATAATGCAAATTTTATATATAAACTTTTATTTGTATATAATTTCTATAGATAATTTAGAATTTTTTTTAGTGGATAATATCGGAAAAAATATTGTAGAGATTAATATTTAGTATTACGATATGTATAATAATTATTTTCTATATATACTTTTGTTATTAATAAATTAAATAAATAATTTATAGAATATTTGTAACAAATATGTTGAACTCAGTGCATGCTTAATGAACCTTTTACATGTAATTTTTAATGAATGCTTTTTAATAATAAAGAATAGAAAAACATACATTAATACTTCGAAACAGTTTTATATTATGACCCAAGAATTTAATAATTCTAATTTGATTCCAGCTATTGTCGTTTACTAAGATAAAAAATAATGGCGGGAACAGTACAGTGTAATCTTGTATAGAAAATCAGATGAAAAGTAGAATAGCCTGGTTTATTTTGCTGATAATAACTCCATCATTTGGGGATTGATCTAACCAGTAATTATTAAGAATTTACAAAAGAGAAAACACTGTAGCACAAATAGGGAAAAATAAAGAGTACATATCATGAGCATAAGCACAAAACCAGAAACACAACTCAAAACCTACATATTGATGAACCAGGCTAGCTATATCTGGGATCCGATCCTACACCTCGGATTCCTGCGGTTGGAGTTCTGTATTTGGCATCTCAACAAGATTTGGAGGTGATGCAGAGAGCAGCTGAGTGATGCAGTTGAAGGAGCAAAGGAACAGCTGAGTGATACAGTTGAAGGAGCAAAGGAACAGCCGACTGAGAACGTCAAAGAACAAGAATTTGACTAATAGTAAAAGAAGGAAGTTAATGAGAGAGAACCACAGAAGCTGAGGAATAAGAATCCACAGCAGAGTTTGAGATGCAAGCATCCCTGAGATATGAAAAGTTATGATGGTGATTGGGTTGTTGATGTCGGCTGCGGATGCAAGAACATGGGAAAACACTGCAGTGAGGAGAAGCAAAAGGGTTGATTGCTGGAAGGGGTTGGTCTTGGAGACCTCATACTTAATTCCAATACATGTTAACTCAAATGCTATGAGAACAAGGTAAGCTTTCTTGTTTTTCATGGTTTAGGGTTTAGTTGGAGTGGGAAACAAAGATAATTGCTTGTATCAGAGATTGAAGGATCTTCCCTATAATTTGTATCACTTCTCATTACCCTTTATAATCATTTTTCCAAATGGACTTCTACCTCATGTGTGATGTTGTATGGAAGAATAATTGATTCATGGATACAGGATATAGTTTTTTTATTATTTAGAGTGTGACTCAGGTTTCATTAAAGAGATATTTCATATAATTAGAAATAGTACTTACTATTTTTAGATAATTAATTATGATTTCCAGAAGATTGGTGCGTCAGCTAAAATGACATTATTATGAGTGGAATATATATCAGAAATAAATTTTACAAGGGTAAATATGTAATTTTAATTTGTAAAATTATTACTATAAAATTATATAATAGAAAACTTTTATTTAGAACTAGGTAAGTTTTCTTGTTTTGGTGAAGATAAGAGCTGGAAGTGAGAAAGAAAGAAAATTTTATAATCATGATCTGGTCATTCATCCCAGGGTCACACGTTCATGAACTTTGGGTCGTTAAGGTTTCAGGTCACATCCAGCTTTTCTTCCTTGCCCCCACATCCACACCCACTCAAGTATCGTTGAAGTCTTTCTTTGACATTTTTGCACTTACACTTTGTCAATCAAAAGAATATTTTATACTTTATATTTTTCACAAATATAAAAATTAAGATTTTACAGATATACTCTAACTGACACCATTTCTAATATTAATTATTTTCTAATCATATCTGACTAATATAAGTGAAAATAAAACAATATCAAATATATGTAAAATAAAAAAATATTTAATGTTTTTTTATAATATACCGTGTTAATGATCCAATAAGTGATCTACTTTCATAAAAATATTTTTACATGACAATAAATAATATTTTTAGGTAATTCAGAAAAAAATATAAAAATGAGTTTGTTAATAACATGTTAAATATATTTTATTTTAGCATTATTGTCAATGTTTTTTTACGTATATAAACACAGACTATCTTCTAGCAAAAATAATAATATAACATGTGTATATGCATGTATATACGTAGAAGAGGGTAGGATCTTTCTCTTTGAATAAGAGGGTCCCACCTCCCAAAGGCACTAACCTTTCACTGTAGACTTGACTATCTTTGAATAATGTTACATTTTTTCTGTTTATATTAAGTAGGTATTTCTTTTAAAGAGTTAATAATAATAAATAACGGAAATGTAATTTAAGAAAACTATATTTTTAAAAAAAGTCTCTATTCTTCTTTACTTATATAAATACATATAAAAGACTAATCATTGTGATGTTATGTAAAGAAAAAGTAAATGTAATTTTTATTTTATTTTTTTATGTTTAGTTAGAATATAAAAATAAAAATGAAATGCGTTTGTCTATTTTTATGCGTACCATAATTTTATATAAAAGATACATATTATACTCATTTTAGAAGATTTGGAATGATAAATAGATTTCTTTTGAAAATTTTGAGTGTGTTATATCTAAGTGATATTTCTCCTTTGTCTTATCTCAGAGTGATGCTTTATAGTTGATTTCTTAGTGGCGTGTCGGGATTTATTAGAGGAAAGTGGAGAGTTTCTCTTTTGAAATGTTTTATCTTGTGAGTTAGGTCACAAGTGGTGATTTACATATTGCTTATCTGTTAGAATTATTATATATCTCGTATATCTTTATTATATATATGTATATTTTATTTTTAGATAGAAGATATCACGTGAGATATCATTGGTTATATTAGGTAGATATTGATTGGTTTAACATTTCTCAGGAGAAAGTTTAGGAAACACTATTGTATATATATTCAATTTTCTGAATGATTAGAATAACACAGAAAAGAAATCGGTGATATTTTGTTATGATATCAAGAGCCAAGTTTGATAGATCGCACTCTGACGAAAAGAATAGAGGTCGTTGCACAGGATCACAATAATCATCCAACTAAGAAGATGATTGGTAAACAAGTGTCGTGGATAATAGACACAAGAGCCTCAAACCATATGACAAGAAATTTGAGTGATTTGCATAACTTGCGGGACATATCTCCATGTTTTGTTGGTTTGCTAGATGGGAGCAATATTGTAGCTACCAAGGAGGGATCCATCACTCTTGATAGTGATTTTTTGTCTTGAGAATGTTTTATGTGTTCCCGGGTTATCTTGTAACTTAATTATTGTGTCAACTTATATTATTTCAATTGTATTATTTAGTTCACTCATATTATGTGTGTAATACATGATCGAACTTCGAGGATGCTGATTGGTGTGGGTGAACGTTGGGATGGACTCTATTATTTCAAGGGGATACCACGTGTTACAATTTTGAAAGTTGACAAAAAGGAGTCTTTGGATCTTTGACATCAACAATTGGGACATCCGTTTATACAAGTTATAAGTTAGTTCTACTTGTCGATCTTAAGAAAGGTAGTGAGAATTTAAATAAATGTTGTGATGTTTGTCAAAGAGCAACATAAATTAGGGAAAATTTTCCTATTAATGATTCTAGAGCATCAAATGTTTTTAAATTAATACATTGTGATTTATAGGCCCTTATAGAAATGTTTCTTTGTATGGACCATCCTATTTTTTGACTATTGTTAATGATTACTCTAGAACTATGTGAATATATTTGCTGATTGATAAGAAAGAGGTGTCAAGAAAGAGGTGTCATATTAAATAGAATTCCTTCTTCAGTTTTGAATGGAAAGACTTCTTATAGAGTTATTTTTTATCGTGACCCTACCTAAGATCATTTACGAGTATTTGGATCATTATGTTATGCTCATAAGCAAGAGAGGTTAGGTGATAAATTTGGTAGTCGAAGTAGTAGATTTATTTTTTTTGGATATCCATATGGGAAGAAGGGGTGGCGGTTATATGATCTAGAAACTAATGAATTTTTTGTCACACGAGATGTGAAGTTCTTAGAAATGGATTTTCCTTTTGCTTTGCCTCCAAAAGAAAACTTGCCTACAACATCGAGTTTAGCGGGTCTGATGTGGTTTTTGAAGAGTTTGATGACTTGGGAAAGAAAGGGGACTAAGCAAGACTTGATGAGCATGAAATGCTTGGTGCAATACCAGTATAACATGAAGATGATAGTGTAATAAATAGTACTTATGTACTGGAACTAAATAAGCAGGATGATTCAGAATCTCATGAAAAATTGTTGGGTCGGGGTTACATACAGAACAAGCCATCAGTTTTGTTGCACGACTATGTTACTTATACACTGACACCCAAACTAAGGCATTCCTCAGGTAATCTCTATCTCATTGCATACTATGTAAATTGTAATAAGTTTTCTCCACGACATAGAATATTTCTTGTAACAATACATATAGAACGTGAATCAGTGACATATTATGAGGCAATAAAATATGAGAGATGGCAAGATGCAATGCAACATGAGGTACATGCATTGGAGAATGATGATATATGGGTGATCGATGACCTATTACAAAACAAGAAGACACTAGGGTGCAAGTGGGTCTACAAGATAAGTATCACTATGATGATACAGTGGAAAGATTCAAGGCTCGACTAGTAGTCTTTGGAAATCATTAAGTTACAGGGATTGACTACACTGAGACCCTTTTTCCAGTCACTAAGATGATTATAGTACGAGTATTTCTTGCAGTAGCTACTGCAAAGGCTTGAGAAGTTCATCAAATGAACGTCCACAACACTTTTCTTCATGGCGACCTTCAAGAGGAATTCTATATGAAATTACCACCCGGTTTCCAAGTCTCAACTCCAGGCAAAGTGTGTAAGTTGAAAAAGTCACTCTCTGGGTTCAAGCAAGCTTCTCGTTGTTGGTTTACTAAACTCTTAACTGCGTTAAAGGTCAACAGTCATACTCAAATTATTCCTTATTCTCCATGATCATTGGCAACATTCACCTCAATGTGCTTGTGTATGTTGATGATCTAATTGTTGCAAGGAATGACAATGCATCTATCTAGAGATTTAAAGCTTATTTGAGTGCTTGTTTTCATATGAAAGATTTGTGAGTCTTGAAGTATTTTCTTGGTGTTGAAGTCACGAGAAGTCTAGATGGATTTTTCTTATGTCAAAGGAAATATGCACTTGATATAATATCGGGGGTTGGTTTGTTAGGAGCTAAACTTGCTCATGTTCCTATGGAACAAAATCATTGTTTTGCTTTGTTTACTAGTATATTGCTTGCTGACTCAGAGCCATACCATCGCTTGATTGGCGACTGATTTATCTGTGTTTTACACGACCTTAACTGTCCTACAATGTTCATGTTTTGTCCCAATTCATGCAACAACCAAGGGAGGATCATTAGCAAACAACACCAAGGGAGGATCATTAGCAAACAACACTGCGAGTTGTTCGTTATCTGAAACAGAATCCAAGGCATGCCATCTTATTAGGTAGCCAAGGTGACCTACGTCTACATTGATGGTGCGATGCTGATTGGGCGATGCTGATTGGGCTGGTTGCTCGATGATCCGGAAATCACTTACGGGTTGGATAATTTTTCTTGGTGACTCTCCTATCTTATGGAAGACGAAAAAAAAGCAACATATTGTGTCGAGATCATCTACAGAAGTTGAGTATCGCTCAATGACTATGACTACTTGTGAATTAAAATGGTTGAGAGGGATTTTATCTAGTCTAGGCATGACACACACTACACCCATATTACCACATTGTGATAGTCAAGTTGCTCTACATATATCTCAGAATCCAGTTTTCTATAACCGAACCAAGCACATTGAAGTGGATTTTCATTTTGTTTGTGATGCCTTTGTTCAAGGGGATATTCATCCCAGTTTTGTTTCCACAAATGAGTAACTTGTAGATATTTTTACCAAGGAGTTGGAAAAACAACAATATTATTTTTTATTTCGCAAGTTGCACATTTGAGATCTTCATACTCCAACTTGAGGGGGATGTTGGAATTATTATATATCTCGTATATATTTATTATATATATATATATTTATTATATATATATATATTTATTATATATATATATATATCTTTTATTTTGTAGATATGAGATATCACGTGAGATATATAATTGGTTATATTAGGTAGATATTGATTGCTTTAGCATATTCTAAGGAGAAAATTTAGGAAACACTGTTGTATATATTTTAGTTTTCTAAATGATTAAAATAACACAGAAGAAAAGAAATCAGTGATATTTTGTTATTATTCCATGGATTTGAATTGTGCAAGGTTTTTTCCAATTTCTAATATTAATTCTTATCTTGTGGGTTAGGTCACAAGTGACGAGTCACCATCTTGCTTATCTCATAAATTAGGTAGCATAAGATGTTTTAATTCCTAACATTATCTTTGTTTCTTGTATTTTCTTTAATTGTTTTCGTTTTTGAGTTTTTCCCAAACTTTTGAAAACCAACGTTCATCCAATAATTCATCCAGAAATCATCCAAAAACTCTTTTCTTAAACTTGAATGGACCGATCTACAACCCAAACCTTTCCTTCATTACCATAAATGTTTTTGGCTTCTCTTTTGCATCTCTAACTTTCGTATCACATTATTTATCTGTATTTATATTAAAATTTATATGTGTTTAAATAATATCTTATGGACAAAAAATAATCATTATTTAGTAAAATAATATATATTTTGTATCATTTTTAAATTTTATTCTCTAAATAACATAATATACAGATAATTAACAAATATTATATATATATATATATATATATATATATATATCAAATATCAATTATAATATATACATATTAAATTTAAGTAATTGAAAATATAACTCTCTTAGTAAACATTTTACAAATATTATTCTTTATATTTTAAAAAATCATAAAAGTAAATTAGATGTAATCAAACAAAATAATAAATGCATTAACTAATTTAATTATGCACTTACAAGTAATCTAATAATATCTTATTTTAATTTTTTTATTTTATTAATTATCTTTATTGATATTTTGATTTTTAACACTAAACTAGTCGTATTCAAGAGTAGGAAAAACAAAAGGTATATATATATATATATATAATTGAAACAAAGTGAAAGAGACGTATACCACCAACCCTTCTACAGGGTAGCTTGAGTCCAAAATTCACTAATGGCTTCTAATGTATTCACATGAGAGACTAATTCATCCCAAAAGATTAGAAGGAGGAAGAATTTAGGTCATTCAACAACATTTTACAATATATGAAATTCCATGAATCCACATCAAATCCATTGAACAAGTGGGGAGTTATGGGTGAAAGGAACATCAGCAAAAGACTTTAATAAGGCTTTGTTTAGCATCTAAGACTAATTAATAAAAAAAAATTTCAACATCAATTAAATTATAAACACTCAGTTCATACAAACAACATTTAAATAAAAGAACATTTTATACTTCACATATTTTTATTTATCAAATTATACAGAATATATTATAATGCACATATGTTGCATTTCATCAGTTACTAGATAACATTTTAAAATAAAAAAATAATTTTAAAAATGAAAAGTTATTTATACCATTACTTAAAAGAGAATACATCATTGATAATTTTCTTTGTCATTTTTTATCTTTTACATTTATCTTTTAATAAATAAAAAATTATTTTTTATTTAAAAAAATAAATAATTACATAACTTTTTATTTTAAAATAAGTGAATAATTTTTTAAATAATGGTTACATGATTTTTTAATATTATTTATTAAAAATTATATACATTTTAAACTATATTATTTTTATATTGTTCAATTAATTAATATCATTATATATAAAAATACATCCTTTCAGTTATTTGTCTTCATGTCATCTTTTAATTAAATGAATTTCTCTTTTAATAAAATATAATTTAATTTTTATTTAATAAAATAATTTAAAAAATTATTTTAAAATAACTAAATAATTTTTTAAAATATAACCCTTATATAATTTTTTAAATTCAAAATAGTCCAAATCTGTGAAATTAAATCCAAATATGTATTTCGTAAAAAAACTTATTTAGATATTGTAAATGTACATTCGAATAACAGGACTGTATTATTCTATTTTAGATAATATTTTCTAAAATGAAGTTTGAATCTTTATAATTTGATTTATTTAAGTTTAAAATTCGATATTATTTTTTCAAATTGATTTTTTATGAAAAATTGGTTGCACTTTTGTTTAAATTGTCATAGTTTCACCTTCATCTTTCATTAATAAATCTGAATATAAAAATTAGTAAATTATTACTAAACCTTAAGTCTTAAATTATAATCCTTTTAATATAATATATTTTAAATATGTCACTTTAAATATAATCATAAACATAATAACTTGGGCCACATAAATAACTAATGAAATAAATACCACATTATAAAATTTTAGCTTTTCTCTCCTCCTTTTAATATTTTATTAATATCTTATTTATGTTTGTGACTGAGAGTTGTGTATATGCTAGTTTATGTGACAGTCAGTCATCCATCAGTGCAAAATTGTGAATATACATTAACTTGTACATTTTTTTCAGTGTGAAAAAATTGGAGTCTTTTGCTTTTAATTAGGTGAGTTCTAAAACATGACGGGGTATTATCATCATGCTATTATTGAATTTACAGAACTAGGTGTGGAGTTAGTAAAATGGAGTGCGAATAGTCTTTCTTCTAACGTGCAGGCTCAAATCTGTTCCTCGAAAGCCCATGACCCCAACAAAATTCTAGAGCCCAGATTTTGGGTCCACAGAAATTAAAACAAGAGAATTTCTGCTTGCATCCCATGCTTTTCTTATGCACCCCAATAAATATTAAAATTCACTTTGCCTTCTTATGGATTGTCCAATCTAAAATTATTTTACATTCTACAATTCTACAACTCAAAACTTAAAGGTATATAATGGGTTACATAACTCAAAATAATTAGAATTCAATTTTAATTTCTGAATTATATAATATATATTTTAATATTGTATTTTAAATTACACAAGTTTTGTTATATGAAAAAATAACATTCAGATTGTAACATCTAAGATAGATGTCTAGATTTTTAAATTTGGAAGTGACTTTTAAATTGCATAATTTAAAATTATTTTTTCTATTCTAAAAAGACTTTTGTATTGTGTAATTTAGAACGAATTACTTAATCTAGAAGTTAATATTGTATTTTAGATTATACCATGTGAAAGTTTCTTTTTAATGAAAATATGATTTTTAAATTGTACACTCTAGATTAGATGTCTCGATTTTTAGATTTAGATAATTTGAAAATCATTTTTTTATTAAAAAAAATAACTTCTAGATTGTGTAATCTAAAACGAATTACACAATTTAGATTTTTTTTATAAAAAATGACTTTCAGATTGTGAATATTATAAAATATTAATATTAATATTAATATAATAGAAAACTTCTATAATATTAATATTAATAAATATAATATCAAAGTAATATTATTAACAATATTAATAATACTAATACTATTATTCCTAATAATAATAATAATAATGTTAATAATAATAATAATTATTATTATT
>Ga0099824_1002915_pt1 | contig 25054 bp, 20 predicted proteins | sample SiratrowhiteBW_FD_76837 | JGI IMG/M metagenome (GOLD analysis project Ga0099824, IMG submission 76837) | Root nodule microbial communities of legume samples collected from California, USA - Siratro white BW | ecosystem: Host-associated > Plants > Roots > Nodule | place: USA: California...
AGGAGCTTGTTGAAGGTATCCTCGATCGTGCCGGTGGAATCGGGGTTGCCATACACGCTCTGCAGATTGGCGAGGTAGGTCGAGCGGATGTCGGCATAGGACGCTCCCGACGTCTCGGTGCGAAGCTGGGTCTGCAGAAACTCGTCGAGCTGACGGTTGACGCCGCTGATGAGGACGCTCGATCCGTAATCGCCGGTGGTGCCGGCGACCTGGTTCAGCGTCTTCTTGGTGTAGCCGGGCGTCTCCGAATTGGCGACGTTGGACGACACCAGCGACAGCGAGGCCTGCGTGGCGCGCAGGCCCGACATCGCGGTGGAGAGGGCTTGGCTCAAACCCATGATCTGTTACTCGCCTTTACTCATGCCGCGCGTCGTCACCGCGATCAGCGCATCACGTTGAGGAGATCCTGCACCATCGAGTTGGTGGTGGTGATGACCTTGGTGTTGGCCGAATAGGCCTGCTGCGTGACGATCAGCTTGGTGAACTCGTCGGCGATGTCGGTGTTCGAGCTCTCGAGCGAGGACCCGACGATGGTGCCGGCCTTGCCGAATAGCGCGGCGCCGGACTCGTCGGTGGCCTCGAACGCGCCGCCGTCGATACGCTTCAGGAAGTTGGTGCCGTTGAATGTCGCAACCGAGATCTCAGCGAGATCGATGTTGCGGCCGTTGGTGTAGTTGCCGACGATGCGGCCGTTGGTGGAGACGCTGACCGATTGAAGCTGGCCGGCCGGGAAGCCGTCCTGCTGGATCTGGTTGACCTGGACGTTGCCGTTGGCGTCGGCGAACTGGGTCACGCCGCCGCTGCCGAAATTGATCACCGGGCTGCCGAGCGACACGCCGTTGACGATGGCATTGTTGAGCGTCACCGACGCGATCGGCGGCGACATCTGGCCGTTCGATCCGAAGGTGAAGTTGACGTTGACGTTTTGCCAGGAGACCTGGGTGCCGGTCGCATTGGGATTGACCTGATAGAACAGGTTCCAGGTATCGGTATGTGTGCCGCCCAACGAGGAGCTGTCGGTCTTGGCCCAGCGGAATTGCAGGTTCACCGGCGCGCCCGACACGTCGTAGGCGGTGACGGCGCCGCCCGAAACGGATTGGTTCAGGAAGGTCGAGTTGTCGTTGCCGACGACCTGGCCGGTTCCGATCGTGCCGCCGCCGCCGCGGGTCGCAACCGCCTGCCCGGTGAAGCCAAGCGCCGCAAGGGCGGTCGAGTTCGAGCTCGTCACCTGCAAGTCCGACTGGGTCCCGGAATGCAGGGTGATCTTGCCGCCGCTGATCGTCGATGCCGTGGAGGTTTGGGTGATCTGGTCGATCTTGCGGAGCAGATCGCCGATGGTGTCGGTGACGTTGAGCTGGTTGCCGGTCGCTCCCGAAGCCACGAAGGTAATTACGGTACCGTTGACGGTGATCGTGTCGGCGGGAATGGCGGGCGGGCCGGCTGAGCCGGCGCTGAAGCTGGCGTTGATCGAGTCGGAGCCAGCAGCGCCCGAAAGCAAGGTCGCGGCGGTATTGTCCACCGACGGCGTCGCCTTGTTCTTCTGCTCGGTGCCGGTGACGGAGGAATCGGTATAGGGCGCGGCCGGCGTGCCCAGCGCCAGCGGATTATAACCTGCGCCGAAGGCGCCCGGCCGGATCAGCTCGGAGCCGGGAACCGAGGTGTCGTGCGAGGTGGTCAGGGGATAGGACGCGAGATTGGCGCGATAATCGATCTTGGTGGTCTGCTGCGCCGGCAGGAAAACGTTCTTGAACCGCAGCACTTGCGGCGACGAGCCCGACGGGTTGCCGGTGGTCGGGTCGATCGGCACGCCCTCCAGGTAATAGCCGGCGCCGTTGACGAGATAGCCGTCCTTGTTGAGCTGGAAGTCGCCGCGGCGGGTGTAGCGGTCGACGCCGTCGAACACCGGCGAGCCGTCGGTGAAGCTGCCGGGTTTCTGCACCGCAAAGAAGCCGTTGCCGTTGATCGCCATGAAGGTCGCTACCGACGCCGACTGCACGTCGCCCTGCACCGTGTTGGTGGAGCGGGACTGTGCGGTGACGCCGCCCGCGAGCTGCGCAGTCAGCGCGGTCTGCGGGACGAGGTCCAGGAAAGACGTGTCGATGCGCTTGAAGGCCGTGGTCTGCGAGTTGGCGATGTTGCCGGAGATGTTTTCGAGCGCATACGATCCCGCGCGCAGGCCGCCGACCGCTGTGGTGAGAGCGCCGAAGATACCCATGACATATTCTCCAAATTCAATTCGGGCGACTCGTAATGAGAGGATCAGCCGCATCGGCGGAGCATGTCGCAAGCCTCATGCCAGGAAACAAAATGTAACAAAATCATGCGCTTGAAAAAAAAGCCCCGGTCGTTGGACCGGGGCACAATTGCCGGGCCGGCAACAATTGCCGGGAACGACGGCTCAGGTGGCCGATGGCGCAGCCGGGTGAAACACCAGCGCCAGGCCGTCCATGCAGTAGCGCAATCCGGTTGGCTTCGGGCCGTCGTCGAAGACGTGGCCGAGATGGCCACCGCAGCGACGGCAATGCACTTCGGTACGCAGCATGCCGTAGGTGCGGTCCGAGGTGGTGCCAACGGCATTCTCCAGCGGCTGATAGAAGCTCGGCCAGCCGGTGCCGCTCTCAAACTTGGTGTCGGACGAAAACAGCGGCAGGTCGCAGCCGGCGCAGGCGAAGATGCCCTTGCGGTGCTCGTTGAGCAGCGGGCTCGATCCCGGCCGCTCGGTACCCTGCTTGCGCAGGATCTCGTATTGCTGCGGCGTGAGCTGCGCGCGCCATTCGGCGTCGCTCTTCTCGATCTCGAACTTCTCGGCGGCCTTCGCCGGCGAGGCGCGCAGCCAGCGGAACGAGGCGATGCTGAGCAGGCTAGCGACGGAAGCGAGCAGGATACGGCGATCGATCATCATTGTTCTCCGAGGCGGACGGCGCGTTATTCGCCATCAGATACGAAGGCAGCCGCGCAACGTTACACCGGCCCGCCGGGCATCCTTTCACTTTCCTGCGAGACGCGCGGATGCGGCTCGTCGTCAAGCATCGGCGCGGGCGCCCGTGGTGGCACCCGCGCAGCGCCCGGCGGCGACCGGCGGATCGGTCCCCTGGTTCCCGCCTTGAGGTTGGCCTCGGCGAGCCGCGCCTCGCGGCGCCGCTCCTTGGCCCGTGCGCCCTCACGGTAGCGCGCCAGGACGCCCGCAGCCGACGAAGCCCCCCTCGCCCACAGGCTGATCAGATGGCCGGCGACGCGGCCGGTGGTGCCACCCGCCCAGACCAATTCGAACGGCGAAAACAGCCGCCAGCGGTCGTCGCCCCAGAGGATGCTGCGCGCAATCAACTGGCCGGCCATCGCGGAGGCGTTGAGCCCTTGGCGGCCGAAGCCGCTCGCCACCCAGAGACCTCTGCGCAACTGGCCGATCTGCGGCATGCCATGCACCGTGACGCCGACTGCGCCGCCGAACATTTCGGCGATCGGCACCTTGCCGAGTTTCGGGAACATTGTGGCGATCCGCCGCTGCACGGCGGCGCCGAAGCGCTGTGGCCGCGCGTCCCACGTGGTTTCCGGGCTGGCCCATAACAGGCGATCACCGCCGACGATGCGGAAATGGTCGATGCCGTCGCTGTCGGTCACCGAGCCCGAAAACGCCACCGCCTCGCCGAGCCCTTCGCCGAGCGGCTCAGTTAATGCCGCGTAGCGCCACACCGGCAGCAGCGTGTCCGACAATCGCTTGAGCGGCGCACCGAGATGGACGTTGCCGGCCAGAACGATGTGCCCGGCGCGCAGCCGCGCCGACGGCGTCACGATGCGCTTGCGGATGCCTGAAAAGTCGATGCTGACGACCGGCGTGTCCTCGAAGATCCGCGCGCCCGCACGCGTCGCCAATTCCGCGAGGCCGTGGACATATCTCCGGCCGTCGATCTGGAACGCCTTCGGATAGTGGATGCCGTGGAAATAGCGGCGGGTTCTGAGCACGCTGCGCACGCGATCGACCTGCCAGCCTTCGACCCCGGTCGAGAAATCCTCGGCGAGCATCTGCAAGCGGCCGATCAGCGTCTCGCCGACGTCGACATTGGAGACCTCCAGCGCACCCTCGCTGTAACCGATGCCCGGGATCAATTCCTCGGTGGCGGTGGCGCGGACATATTCGACGCCCTCCCTCGACAGCGCCCAGAGCTCACGCGCATCGTCGAAGCCGACCCGCTCGATCAGATCGGCGATCGGCAGACCGAAACCCGGCATCACCGTGCCGAGATGATGGCCGGAGGCGTTCCAGCCGATCTGGAGGCCCTCGAGCACGGCAACGCTCGCGCCGAGCCGCGCGGCCTCGCGCGCCACTGTCAGGCCGGCAAGCCCTGCCCCGACCACACAGATGTCGACATCGAGGTCGGATCCCAAACGCTCACGGAACGGCGAGGCCCCCCGATTGAGGCCGTCCGCCGCACTTGTGGAAGTCCCGGTCATGGCGTTTTCTTACGAACCGCCGCGGCGCTTGTCACCTTGTCCAGGGCATGAGGCTGTAGAATTAATTTCGACTGAACGAATCGAGATGGAAGTCCATGCGCCGATTGTTGCTGCTGCGTCACGCCAAAACCGAAACCGACGCGCCTTCGGGGCGGGACAAGGACCGCCGTCTCGATCATCGTGGCCACCGCGATGCAGCGGAGATCGGCGGCTGGATCGCCCACCATCCCCCGTTCCCCGACCGGGTGTTCGTGTCGCCCGCGGTCCGTGCGGCGCAGACCTGGGAGATCGTGCACGAGGCCATGAAGGGCCTCGCGCCGCAGCCGAAAGTCGAATTCCTGCCGGAGCTCTACGGCGCCGATCCGACCCAGTTGCTGACCACGATCCGGATGGCCTCGATCACCGACCCGAAGCGGCTGATGCTGGTCGGTCACAATCCCGGCATGCATGAGCTCGCGCTGACGCTGACCGGGAGCGGCGAAGAGGCCGCGAAGCGTGCGCTCAGCGATAACCTGCCGACCTCGGGGCTGGCCGTCTTCGACTTCGCGACCAATGACTGGGACGAGGTGTCCTTCCGCCGCGGCAAGCTCGTGCTGTTCGTCAGCCCCAAGCTTTTGAAGCAGGCCTCGCGCGGCTGACGTGAGCGGACATCGCAGCCCCGCCATGCTATAGTTCCCGGGCGCGACAGGGGACCAGTTCGCGTCAACACAACAAGAGGCACGGCGTCACAGGGACGAAACGGCTCCAGACCATCGCGGACAGGAGGCGCTGATGTACAACTCCATTCTCGTGCCGACCGACCTCGCCGACACCGATCTGGCGAAGCCGGCGATCGCAACCGCCGCAACGCTCGCGAAGACTTGGAACGGCTCGATCCGCCTGCTCAATGTGCTGCCAATGACACCGGTGATGCTGGCGGAATATGTGCCGGCGGACTTTGACAGCCAGCAGCGCGAAACGTCGGAAGAGGCCCTTGCCATCGTGGCCCGCGAATCCGGCATCGAGCCGCACCGCATCTCGGGCGTGGTCCGCCAGGGCGGCATCTATCACGAGATCCTCGAAGAGGCCGCCGCAATGAGGGCCGACCTGATCGTGATGACCTCGCACCGCCCGGCGATGCGCACCTATTTCCTCGGCTCGAATGCCGGACACGTGGTGCGCTACGCCAAATGCTCGGTGCTGGTGGTGCGGCACTAACCTCGCGGCGGATGCCGCACCCCGCAAGCTCAGCGGATCCGGATCAGCTCCAGATCGACATTGCCGGCGACCGCGATCTCGATGTGGCAGCGTGGAATCCCGATATCGCGCAAGGACCGGTCGTCGAGCTGGTGCAGGGTCTTGATTGCCTCGCGACGCGCGCAATAGGTGACGATTGCATCGCCCCAACCTCGGAGCAATCGGAGCAATCGGCTGAACACACCTGACCGCGCGGGCAACGCCGCGACCGACGGTATCGTGATCATTGTCGTCTCCTTGATGCCCGCGCGGCAAGGCAACGCCGTTGACGCGACGCGTATTCTGCGTCTGCGCCATCGAGGACCTCGGATCGCTTACGCTCTCTTCGGTACAATCACGGGCTTGTTCCGTCTTAAATGCTCCGGTACATTGCTCGGAGCAACTAAAACATTGCTCTCGGTGCAATAATGTCGAGATTCGAGTATCTGAAGCTGGCGGACGCGGTGGCCGCCGAGATCGCCTCTGGCGCGCTCAAGGCCGGCGACCGCCTGCCGCCGCAGCGTCACTTTGCTTATGAGCGCAAGATCGCGGTCTCGACCGCGAGCCGGGTCTATACCGAACTGCTGCGGCGCGGACTCGTGGTCGGCGAAGTCGGACGCGGCACATTCGTGTCGGGCGAGGCGCGGCGCGGCGTCGCCGCGCCTACCGAGCCGCGCGGCGCGCGCATCGACCTCGAGTTCAACTAGCCGCTGCTGCCGCACCAGGCCACGATGATCGCCAAGAGCCTGGAGGGGCTGGAACGACCCGAGGTGCTCGAGGGCGCGCTGCGCCCGGCGACCAGCTTCGGCACGCGGGCGGCACGGACGATCTCCGCGGAATTCCTCACGCGGAAGAGCTGGACGCCGAATCCGGACCAGATCGTGTTCACCGCCAATGGTCGGCAATGCATCGCCGCGGCGCTTGCCGCCGTGGTGCAGCCCGGCGGGCGCTGCGGCGTGGAGCAACTGACCTATCCCTTCGTCAAGGGCATCGCGGCACGGCTCGGGATCACACTCGTGCCGCTCGCGATGGACGAGCACGGCGTACGCCCCGATGCGGTTCAGAAGGCGCACCGCGAGGCGCATCTGTCCGCGCTCTACATCCAGCCGACGATCCAGAACCCGCTCAGCATCACCATGCCGGCTGAGCGTCGCGCCGAGCTGTTGCGGGTGGTCGACAAACTCGGCCTCATCATCATCGAGGATGCTGTCTACGGGTTCCTCGACGACGAGATGCCGCTGGCAGCGCTCGCGTCCGACCGCTGCATCGTGCTCGACAGCCTGTCGAAGAAAGTCGCGCCTGGGCTGGCACTGGGCTTCATCGTCGCACCGCCGCGGTTGCGCGAGAGCATCATGGCCGCGGTGCGCTCGGGCGGCTGGACGGCGTCGGGCTACGCTTTCGCAGCGGGGCAGCGGCTGATGGCCGACGGCACCGCCGCCGAACTGTCGCGCCTGAAGCGGATCGATGCCGGCCGCCGCCAGCAGATGGCGGCCAAGCATCTGGCCGGTTTCGAAATTCAGACCAACCCCAAGTCCTATCACCTCTGGCTGACTTTGCCGCAGCATTGGCGCTCGCAGACGCTGGTCGCCGCCGCTGCACGCCGCGACATCGCGCTGACACCGTCCACGACCTTCGCCGCCACACCTGGGCACGCGCCCAATGCGGTACGGCTCGCGCTCGCGGCGCCACCGATGGAGCAGCTTGACGTCGGCCTGCGGACGCTGGCGGGAATGCTGAGCGCGACCGAAGAAGATTTCGACTCGACGGAGTAGTGCGAGCGGCGGCTTCTCCCCTTAAATGACCGGCCAGTCCGCGATAAAACCCTTCGCCTTATAGGGCTCGATCTTGTCCCATTCGCTCAGGACGCGGCGCCGGAATTCCGGATCGGTGTGCCAGAGCGCACGCGGCGTGGCGAAGGTGTCCACCGTAACCAGCATCTTCTCGACCTCCGGCCAGTGCCGCTGCAGCGTCATCGGATAGCGCCGTGCGGTCCAGGTATTGCCGAGGCAGATCACGCTCTTGATGCTGTCGCGCCCGAGCGCCGCGTCGATCACCGGTAGCGAGAAGATCACGTTCTCGCCGGTGTTCTGCGCGCGATGTTCTTCGAGGATGCGTTCGGCCGGCACGCCGCGCGCGACCATCGCGGCCTTGATGATCGCGCATTCGGAACGATGATCGCCTGGTGTCACGCCGCCGCTGACCATCGACCAGCGAACGAGCCCGTTGTGCCAGAGCCGGACCGCCGCCTCCACCCGTTCAGTGACATCCACGCGCGTGCCGAACACGAACAAGAGATCGGCAGGCCGCAGCGGCGTCTCGATCAGGTGCTGCGCATTGATCGCTGCAATCTCGTCATCCGATGGAATCCGCAGACTTCGATCCTGCACGCCCCTGCTCCCTGGCCACCCCATCGCAGCTCGACGATGCCGCGCGTGGGTGCGTCGACGAAGTCACATTTCATTGCGCTTGATTGCGCGGGTTCGGCGGCAGCAGCAACTCGGGCAAATGATCGAAATCGTAGCGGCGCGGCCGGTTGCGCGTGATGAAGCCGCCGACCTGCCAGGCAAACAGCGCTGCGAAGCCGACCAGGAACAGCGCACCGGTCCACTCCGCCGTTGCCAGCGCGCGCAGCAACAGTCCCGTCATCGCGATGGCGAGACCCGCCAGCAGTGCGAGCGCCGCAGCATAGGTCTTCGGCCCGAGGCCTCCGGTCAGCGCGGCCCTGCTGCCGGCCGCCTGCATCCGCCGGTGCAGCTCGACCATGAAATCCCGGTAGAGGTGCCCCTGCGGCGCGATCAACGTCGCGGTTTGCCAGGTGGTCGAAAGGACCGCGATGCGGCCGCCTTTGGCGTTGTCGATGTCGGCACGAAACCGCTGCTGCTGCATCGACACCGGGCGATAGGACAGCTTGATCGCGGAGATGTCCGAATACTCCCACACACCCGATCTGCCGGCGATCGTCCACGACAGCCCCGCATCGGCCAGTTCGAACTGATGCGCTGAGCCGATCAGGGAGGCCTTGTAGGCATAGCGCATGGGAGCGCCCGTGCCCGTCTCCGATCGGTCCTGCAACGTTGTTGGCAATCCGCCATTCCGCTTGTTCAAGCGTGCGCGCGAGCTTGCGCGGCACGCCGCGGCTATCCTACAAGCGACGCATGGCCGAGACGACCTATTTTCCGCGCTACCTGATCCTGGGCGGCGCGATGCTATCCGGAGTGCTGCTGGCGCTGGCCGTGCACATGCTCGGCGCGCGCTACGGGCTCGACCTTGGCGGTCTGTGGCGGTCCGACACGCATGAATTCATGCCCGCAGGCGCGGCGATCGCATGGTGGCTGATCGCAACCGTCGGATTCTCGGGCGGCTACTTCACCACCAATCTGATGCAGAGCGCGGTATCGGGTCAGGTCCCCCGGCGGATGCGGCAGTTCCTGATCGTCGTCGGCGTGCTGATCCTGGCCGGCACCGGCCAAGCCGCGTCGGCGCCGAGTTCCGTCTCGACCGCTTCCGCCGTGCTGGCCGGCCTCGCCGCGCTGTGTCTTGGTGCGGTGATGGCGTTTTGCGGCGCCTATTTCGCCCTGCGCAAGACCTGACTTCAGCGCCCTTGCCGATAATCAGGCCACGGAACGCTCCGGCGTCCGCCGCAACATCCTGGCCACCTCGGCGGCCGGCCGTGGCGGGCTGAAGAGATATCCCTGCGCCTGCGTGCAGCCCTCCTGGCGCAGCAGGTCGAACTGGGTATCGGTCTCGACACCCTCGGCCGTGGTCACAATGCCAAGGCTCTTGCCGAGACCGGTGACCGCCCGCACGATCGCCATCGACTCGTCGCGGGTCGCGAGGTCGGTGACGAAGGAACGGTCGATCTTGATCTTGTCGAAGGGGAAGCTGCGCAGGTAGCTCAGCGAGGAATAGCCGGTGCCGAAATCGTCGAGCGAGATCCGGACTCCGAATCCGCGCAGCTCGTGCAGCACGGCGAGCGTCGCCTCACTGTTCTGCAGCAGCACCGATTCGGTGATCTCGAGCTCGAGCCTGTCGGCCGCCAGACCGGACTCTTGCAGCGCCGCCTTCACCGACGTCACCAGATTCGGATTCTTGAACTGCACCGGAGAGAGATTGACGGCCACTGCGACGTCCTCGGGCCAGCCCGCAGCGTCGGCACAGGCCTTGCGCAGCACGATCTCGCCGAGCGGAACGATCAGGCCGGTCTCCTCGGCCACCGGAATGAAGTTGTTCGGCGCGATCAAGCCGCGCAATGCATGATTCCACCGCACCAGCGCCTCGAACGCGACGACGCGATCGTCCGCAACGTCGCGGATCGGCTGGTAGTGGACCTCGAACTCGTCGCGTTGCAGCGCCAGCCGCAGATCGCGCTCCAGCATGCGACGTGCTTGCGCACGTGCGTCCATGCCGGTCTCGAAGAAGCGATAGGTGCCGCGGCCGTCAGCCTTGGCGCGGTACAGCGCGAGATCGGCTTTTTGCAGGAGCTCGTCGGGATCCTTGCCATCCTCGGGGGCGAGGGAGATGCCGATGCTGACGCCGATCACGAGTTGGTGCCCGCCGATCTCGTAGGGGGCGGCGATTGTCTCGACGACGCGGCTTGCGAGCGCCGAGACGACCGATGGTTCGCAATTGCTGCAGAACTGCACAATGGCGAATTCATCACCACCAAGCCGTGCCACGGTGTCATGCTCGGTCACGCATTCGCCGAGACGGCGCGCCACTTCCCGAAGCAGCGCATCGCCCACCGGATGTCCGAGCGTGTCGTTGATCTCCTTGAAATGATCGAGATCGAGGCAGAGCACCGCGACCTGGTCGGAGCGCTTGGCGAGCCGCAGCGCCTTTTCGAGCTGCTCGCGGAATAGCGTCCGGTTCGGCAGATTGGTCAGCGCGTCGTGTCGCGCCATGTGCGAAATCTGCTCTAGGGCCTGCTGCCACTCGGTGATGTCCTCGAAGGTCGCGACCCACCCGCCACCCTTCATCGGCTGGTCGACGACACGGATCGCGCGTCCATTGCGGTTGATGATCCGCGTCGCGGTGTGGCCGGCCTTCGCCTCGGCGATCAGGCCGGCGCAGAACTCGTCGGGATCGCCGTCCCATTCACCGGCGGAGCGAAGGTCCTGCAACACGTCGATCAGCAGGCGTCCGCACAGCGGCGTGCGGCTGCGGCCCATGACCTCGCTGTAGCGCTCGTTGAAGAGCATGATGCGGCCGTCGGCATCGAACATGCACAATCCCTGCGACATGTTCTCGAGCGCGGTATCCAACACCAGCTTCTGCATGTGAAGCTCGGTCTTGGCGCGACGGTCGAGGATCGCTGCGATCAGCGAAATGCCGAGAATGGCAAACGCGGCAACGGCAGTCATGAACGACAGCACCGACGGCGAGATCGTCAGTCCGTCGGCAACGATGGTCGGATCGGAGATCAGGGTGATCGCGCCCATCGCCGTGAAATGATGGGAAACGATCGCAACCGTCAGCAGACCCGTTGCCGCAGCCGTGTGGCCGAGGGTTTCGCCACGCGCCGCGACGATCAGCGCAAGCGCGGCAAACAGTCCGCCAAACCCGATCGAGGCCGCGACGATGGCGGGCGACCAGGCGATGCGAGCCGGCAATTCGAGCCCCGACATGCCGGTATAGTGCATCGCCGCGACACCGGCTCCCACGACCGCGCCGCCGGCGGCGACCGTCCACCAGCGCCCGTCGATCGACGCAACGGCAAGCCCCACGGCCAGGACGGCTACGGCAAGCACCAGCGACATGACGGTGATCGGGACGCTATAGCCGGCACCAATGCCGGGGTCGTAAGCCAGCATGGCGACAAAATGAGTGGCCCAAATGCCGCAACCGCCCACCGCCGCATCAAGGCCTATCCAGATGTCGCGCGAGCGGCCCTGCGCCGCACGGGCACGGTGAAACAGGCTGATCGCAACTGCGCTGGCGAGCATGCAAATCACCGCGACAAGGACAACGAGCCGCCAGTCATGCTCCAGAGTGAGACAGGTCAGAACGCGATACATATAGGCCCCCGTTATGGGGCCATAAAAGCGGCTCGATTCATGTACGAACGGTAACTGCGCGCAGTGGAGCTCCACGCATGGTGAAGAAGCTTTGAACGGGGTGACAAGGTTTTGTGAAACCGGTCGAGCCGCGACGTCCGGCACTCAACAGCACACCGCCGCGCTGCAATCATCAGCTTCGATCATTGCCGCGCTCGTGATGATGTGCCGGTCCAAATCATCGCGCCCGCCGCCAGCAGCACGCCGGCCGAGATGAGGAGCGACGCATGCAGCCCGGCGATGAAGGCCGAGGAGCGGCCAATCAGCGAGCCGAATAGAGCGACACCGAGCACGCTGCCGGTTTGTCGCGTGGCATTCAGCACGCCGGCCGCAATGCCCGAGCGCTTCGGCTCGACGCTGCCGAGCAGCGCGGATGTCAGCGGCGGCACCAGAAGGCCCAGCCCGGCGCTCATCGCGATCAGTTGCAGGCAGATCGCCAGATAGCTGGTGTCGCGATCGATGCCAAGCATTGCCAGGCAGCCGGCCGCGCCCAGCGCGGTGCCGAGCGCGATCGTCGCAACCGCGCCGATCCGTTCGGCAACGCGTGGCGCAATCAGATTGACCGGCAGGACCGCGCCCAGCATCGGTACGAAGGCAAGGCCGGTCTGGAGCGCCGACAGGCCGTTGACCTGCTGAAAATAAAGGCTCATCACGAAGATCAGGCCGTAGAAGGCGATATTGACGAGCAGGCCGACGAGCGAGGTCGCGGCGAACATCCGCTCCTCGAATAGCGACAGCGGCAACATCGGCTGGGTGGCGCGCGACTCGCGCCAGACGAACAGCACCGCGAAGACCGCCGCCAGAGCGAAGCCCGCCACCACGAATGGATTGCTCCAGCCCACTGCGCCGCCTTCGATGAGCGCTCCGGCCAGCGTGCCGAGGGCAGCCACCGCGGCGAGCTGGCCCGGCAGGTCGAGTTCGTGCTCCAAATGGCGCGTGGTTTCGTCGGCGTAGCGCCAGGCGAGCCACAAACCGGCAAGGCCGATCGGCAAATTGACCAGGAAGATCGTGCGCCAACCGACCAGCGCGATCAAGCCACCGCCGACGAGCGGACCGGCCGTCAGCGCGAGGCTCGCGCCTGCGGCCCACATGCCGACAGCGCGTCCGCGTGCCTTCTCGTCCGCATAGGCATGGCGAAGCAGCGCGAGCGAGTTCGGCACCAGGATGGCCGCGGCGAGCCCCTGCACGCAGCGCGCCGCGAGCAGCGTCGCGGCATTTGGCGCAGCCGCGCAGGCAACCGAGGCCGCGGTGAAGAGCGCGAACCCGGCCATGAAGATGCGCTTGGCGCCGAGGCGATCGCCGAGCGCGCCCGCTGTCAGGATGAAGGCGGCGAAGGCGACCGTGTAGGCGCTCACCACCCATTGCAATCCGGCAACGCCGCCACCGAGCGAGGTGCCGATGGCGTTGAGTGCGGTGTTGACGATGGTGACGTCGAGTTGCACGACCCCGTAGCCGAGGCTCATTGCGGCAAGCGTCAGTGTCGCCGCAAGCCTGGTCGGATTCGGACGGGAGGCTGCGGGTTGATCCATCATGGACTCGGCTTTCGGGGATATGCGTTGCATGGCTCACCTCAATCTCTGGCTACCAATGCAACACATAGCCATCCGTTTCGAACCGACATTTCGCCTTTGATCGAAGTATGACGGCCGCCACCAGCCGACGCGCGCGCTTCACGCCGCGCGTCGTTTTGCCTCAATCGACCAACTGACCAACGGATTGCCGCGGTATCGGCGCTGCACGGCGCGGACGGCCCTTCCGATAGTCGGACACGCGGTCTGCGCGCCAACTTTCGTGGTCCTGGTAAACGACGCGGGCAGCGCGATATCCCCTGCCTCACATGCATATCGTCCATTCAGAAATTGGGATGGCAGGCCTCCCGCAATGGCAAATGTGCAAAAAATGTGGAGGAAACCGGCCGGAACACCGGAACGTGCGGTGAACCGATCGCGGCAAATGCCTTACCTGCGACTCACATTCCACAAGACGAGATCATATGTACCCCGTATGACAACGACGACCGACGGGAGCCGAAGCTTGGCTTGTCAAGGACTGCACAACGCATCGGTTTTGCCTTATGGGTCATCGCGCACGGTGCGTCTGCCCGTCACCCGTCGCCGTCCGTGATCGGGTCCCACTGAAATTGCGCCCCCGCCGGGAGGATGAATGCATCGGCTGCTGACCACGCTCGGGCGTGGCTTCAAGGAAAAGATCGGCTGGAAACGGCTCGGGATCGCTGCGAGTGTGCTCATCATCGTGTTCGCGGTCACGACGCTGGTCCGGACCCTGAAGGGCGTCGATACCGGTGTCATCCTCACCGCGCTGACCAACATCGCGCCGCACCGGATCGCGCTGGCTGCCCTGTGCGTCGTGGGCGCTTTCTGCACGCTGACGTTCTATGACTTCTTCGCGCTCCGCACGATCGGCAAGAACCACGTCCCCTACCGCATCGCAGCGCTGTCGAGCTTAACCAGCTACACGATTGGCCACAATATCGGCGCGACCGTCTTCACAGGCGGCGCGATCCGGTTCCGGATCTATTCCGACTACGGCCTGACCGCGATCGACGTTGCCAAGATCTGCTTCCTGTCGGGGCTGACGTTCTGGCTAGGCAACCTGTTCGTGCTTGGTTTCGGCATGGCTTGGCACCCCGCCGCGGCATCGGCGATGGACCTGTTGCCGCCTGCAATGAACCGCCTGATCGCGATCGGCTGCCTTGCCGGCATCGCCGCTTATTTCTACTGGCTGCTCACCGGCGACAAGCGCCGCGAGCTCGGCCAGAACGGCTGGAAGGTGGTGTTGCCGTCGGCGAAGCTGACGCTCCTGCAGGTTCTCATTGGCGTGGTCGATCTCGGCTTCTGTGCGCTCGCGATGTACCTCCTGATGCCGACCGAGCCGTATATCGACTTCGTTTCGCTGGCGGTCGTGTTCATCCTGGCCACCCTGCTCGGATTCGCCAGCCACGCCCCCGGCTCGATCGGCGTGTTCGATGCCGCAATGCTGGTGGCGCTGCCAGAATTCAGCAAGGAACAGTTGCTGGCGACGCTGGTCGTGTTCCGCGTCCTCTATTTCCTGATTCCGTTCGGGATTTCGATCTCGATCATGGGCATGCGCGAGCTCTGGCTCAACGTGGTGCAGCCCTGGCAGGAACGAAAGCGACTTAGCCAGGCCTGCACGGCTTCGGCGACCGTGCGGCAGCCGATCGAAAGCCGACAGCAGCGGATCAGGCGGCTGAAAAGGTAACAGCGACGTTATCGCCCCAGGCTGGTTTTTCGTCCCCCAACCCGGTTCTCTTATTTTTGCCTTACCGTTGACGTCAAACGCGCCATGGTTGGTTTTTTGGCTCGATTTTCGTTTCGTTTGACGGTCTGCGCGGTGCTGCTCGGCAGCGCGCTATCTGTAGTCATTGCGTCGGTGGCGGAGGCGCAGGACACGCCCTTGCAGATTTCCTGGGAGGTCCGCAACCGCTTCCGCCTGTTCCGCGAGGAACGCGACTTCCGCCTCCAAGTGGAGAGCGGGCTTGGACGCAGCGTATTGGACTCCGAGCGAGCGCTGGAATTGCAGAGCGACGGCCGCGGCTGGGCGCGCAATACCGTCAACCGGCTCTGCATCGACCTGCAAGGCCGCGTCAGCGAGCCCTGCACTCGGGACAACGTCAAGGAAAGCTACCTGACGCCGATCGACCACGCGATCGTCGTCCGACTCACGGGTCCGGTCCCGGTGGGCGCGACCTGCGCCTGGTCGTTTGACGACGGCGACGGGCCGCAATCCTCGACGTTCGATTGCGCCGAGCCGGTCAATCTGCGCGTCCGCTACGGCCGGACCACGGTCGCAACCGTCGACGTCGCGAGCGGTTCCGAAGCAAACCAGCGGGTTACGACCCAGATCGCGGTGCGAGATTTCTTCATCGCCGGCCTCGGTGACAGCATCGCCTCCGGCGAAGGCAATCCGGACCGCGCGATCGCGCTGTCGGACGACGGCTTCTGCTTCCGTTCCTATCTCGGCGGCGCGCAATACTATCGGCCGAGCCGCGCCGGCTACAAAGGTGGACGCGCCTGCGAGGCACCGGACACCCTCTCCAACTGGCAGCGCCACAGCGCGCTGTGGTTCAATTCAGCCTGCCATCGCTCGCTCTACAGCTACCAGACCCGCACTGCGCTGGCGCTTGCCGTGCAATATCCGCACATAGCGGTGACCTATCTGCCGTTGGCCTGCACCGGCGCCACGATTGCCGACGGCCTGCTCAGCTCGCAGCAGGCGCGCGAGTGCCTGCCGACGAAGACCGCCAATACCTGTTCGGGCACCGTGAGCGGCCAGCTCGCCGAGTTGCGCGCCGCCCTGGCGGCCGCGAGGCGCCGCCAGCCGGATCGCACGCTCGACCTCGTGCTGCTGTCGATTGGCGCGAACGACATCTACTTCTCCGGTCTAGTCGCCGACGTGATCGTCGACACACCGACCGAGCGCACGCTGTTCAAGCGCGGCGGCTCGTTGGCGTCGGTCAACGATGCCCGCTCGGCGCTGGCCCGCGATCTGCCGTCCGGTTTCGCCAAGTTGCGCGATGCGCTGAAGCCGCTGGTCGGCGGCGACCTGTCGCGTGTCATTTATACGGCCTATGCAAATCCGGCGCTGACCAACGGCGGCACACACTGCCCCGGCGGCCGTGCCGGGTTCGATATCCATCCCTCCTTCAACGCCGATCCCCAACGGCTCGCGACTGTCTCGAGCTTCGTGCAGAACGAATTCCTGCCGCAGCTCAAGGCGCTCGCGCTATGCCAGTCCGGCATTATCTGCCGCGATCCGCAGACCGACCGGATGACATTCGTCGATGCGCATCAGGACGCCTTCGCAAGCCACGGCTTCTGCGCGCGTGCGTCGACCGATCCCGAGTTCGACCGCGACTGTTTCTCCGCCAATGGCGACAGCTTCGTGTCCGACATCGTCGCCGCGGCGAACCAACCGCTCAAATGCGGCCGCAGCGCCGGCGATTATCGCGCCTACCTGCCGCGCGCGCGCTGGATCCGCGATGCCAATGACAGCTACTTCGCGGCGATGACCTATCCGCAGGCCCTGCCGGCCTCAATGCAGCCAACCGATATCCACGACGCGACGTGGGGTATTCTCTCTGCCGTCTACGGTGGCGCTGTCCACCCCACCGCGGAAGGACACGCGGCGATGGCCGATGCGGCCGTGCCTGCCGCTGCCGGCGTGCTGCAACTCGACAATGTCGTGCCGGAAATCATTTCGGAGCCGGTGGCGCCGCTGCCGGCTGCGCCAGAGCGGCGCTAAGGTTCGTGCGCAAGAAGGCGCATCACAGCAAGGATGCGCTCTTCCCTCGCGACAAGCGCGGAACGCGTTTGCGCGGAGATCATGCCCAACTAAACAGCGCGAAGACGATTCAATCCCGTCGGGCTTAGTGCCGCTTCGTCACCGACGAGGTCGATGTCGGCGTCGTCTTCACGGCTGCGAGCGACGGCATGTATTTGGCGACGATCGCCGGATCGAGCTGGGCCATCGCAGTGTCCGGCAGCCGGGTCCAGACTTCGTCCTTGCCAAACAGCGAGATGCCGAAATAGCCGCGCATCGTCAAAGTCTGCCCATCGGCGCTCAAGGTCATCTTGGCCTTGTAGACCTTGCCGTCACGCGGATCGAGCACGTTGCCGTTCTCGTATTTTAGGCCTGCTCGCTTCATGTCGCGGATGAAGGACAGCCCGAGCCAGGGCGCGTTCTTGCGATCGTCGGTGCATTTCGCGCAGACGGGATTGGGTGGATCGTCGGCATCGGGAAACATCTTGGCGATCACGCCTTCGAAGGTGCCGCTGTGATCTACGATCAGAAACCACCCGGTGGGCTTGCCGTCCTCCACCTTCTGCCACAGGCCGACAGCGGAAGGCTCTGCTGCCGAGGCCGCAAATGGAATCGCAACGACAAGCGTCGTTGCGATCGCGAAGATCAGCCGAAATCTGGATAGCGTGGTGCGCATCGTCATCACCTGATCAATCGACAAGCTGAGCTTGGAGTCTACGTCCATTTCGCGGAGTGTTCTAGTACCCACGCGACGGCCGAGACGCCGAAGCCGTTTCTGTCGGCCACAATTCGGCTGCAATCAGTTCACGCCGAGCTTCTTCTGCAGGCTCGAAGACGATGTCGTGTACTGGAACACCAGCCGCTTGTCAGGATAGACATAGCGGTGCGCCTTCTGCGCCATCAGCGCACCCTCGTGGAAGCCGGAGAGGATCAGCTTCAGCTTGCCAGGATAGGTGTTGATGTCGCCGATCGCGAAGATGCCGGGAATGTTGGTCTCGAATGCCGCAGTGTCGACCGGCACCAAATTGTTCTCCAGCGCCACGCCCCAGTTTGCGACGGGACCGAGCTTCATGGTGAGCCCGAAGAACGGCAGCATCGTATCGCAGGCGATCGTCGAGATCGCGTTGTCATTGCCCTTGATGGTCGCGGCCGCGAGCTGACCGCTCGCGCCCTCGAGCCCGGTGACCTGGCCGATCATCAGATCCATCTTGCGGTCAGCGACCAGCGCGCGCATTTGCTCGACACTGTGGGGCGCGGCGCGGAAATCGTCGCGTCGATGCAGCAACGTGATGCGCTTGGCGATCGGATGCAGATTGAGCGTCCAGTCGAGCGCGGAATCGCCGCCGCCGACGATCAGAATGGTCTTGTCGCGAAACTGCTCCATCTTGCGCACGGCGTAGTGCACCGACGTGCCTTCATAGGCCTCGATGCCGGGCACCGGCGGCCGCTTGGGCTGGAACGAGCCGCCGCCGGCGGAGATCACCACGACCTTGGCCTCGAACACCTTGCCCACATCGGTCTTCACGCGGAACAGCGGATCACCGATCTTCTCGATCGTCTCCACCATTTCGTTGAGATGGAAGGTCGGATTGAACGGCTTGATCTGCTCCATCAATTGATCGGTGAGGCCCTGGCCCGTGACGAAGGGAATGCCGGGAATGTCGTAGATCGGCTTCTCCGGATAGAGCTCCGCGCACTGGCCGCCGATCTTGTCGAGGATGTCGACCAGATGCGTCTTCATGTCGAGCAGGCCCAGTTCGAACACGGCGAACAGTCCGCAGGGACCCGCGCCGATAATCAGCACATCGGTTTTAATCGCTTCGCTCATATCCGCTTCTTTTCAGTTGAAATCGACTGGGGCGGCCATCGCCTGTCCAGCCATCAGGTGGTGCCGGATCGGGACATGCATAATAGGGGTAGAGGCTGGCGCGGCAACCCCTTGCCGAGCCTCGACAAGTCGGCTGTATGGGCTTGAAACTGACGGAGACCGCTCGTGAATGCCCCGATCCGCGCCGACGATACGCCGCGCCTGGAAGACTTCCTTATCGCCTCACCGACAATGTGCGGTTTGCCGATCTCGGTCCGAACGGGCACGTCAACAACGCGGTCTATGCCACCTATTTCGAGACCGGCCGCGTCACGCTGGTGAAAGACCGCAGCATGGGGCTGATGCCTCCCGGGCTCGGCTGGATCATGGTGCGCCTCGACATCCATTTCCGCGCCGAGTTGCACTGGCCCGGCAAGATCGAGCTCGGGCTCGGCCTCGTGAAATTCGGACGGACCTCGACCGCCTTCGATCAAGTGGTGTTCTCGGAGGGAAAATGCGTGGCGTCGGCGCGGGCCGTTACCGTCATGATCGACGAGGCGACCCGCAGGCCAACGCCGTTGCCGGCCGAGGTCAAAGAGAATTTTCGACGCTGGGTTCGCTGCGGCGTGAATCCGGACGGCGACTAGAACTCTAGGCCTGCCGCTCCGGCGTCGACACGACGAGACCGTCGAGCTCGTCGGTCACCTTGATCTGGCAGGACAGCCGCGAGTTGGGCCGAACGTCGAAGCCGAAGTCCAGCATGTCCTCCTCCATCGGGGACGGAGGACCAACCTTCTCGCGCCAGGCTTCATCGACATAGACGTGGCAGGTTGCACAGGCGCAGGCCCCGCCGCACTCGGCTTCAATGCCGGGGATGGCGTTGCGGATCGCCCCTTCCATAACGGTCGCGCCGTTCTCGATCTCAATGGTGCGTTTCTCGCCGGAATGGTCGATAAAGTGGATTTTGGCCATGATCGCTCGTGCTGCCGGAGTGCGCCGGACAATGAATGGAAAGGTCCCCGGCAGTCCTATAACGGGTCGATCCCTGCAGCGCTAGCGGCGGCGGCCGAAAACCTGCTGGCCGATCTGGGATGGGTCGTTTGACGGCTTGCGGCCCCTTCGAAGGGCGAGAGGCCTACGATCGGTGCAGTATCAGGTCGATCGCGGTGCGCGCCTCGGCAATCGCGGTTCCGAGCTCGGCGAGCGGTTGGGACGGGTCGGAATGGCTGGACAGAGCCGTTTCCAGCCGCGCCGCGCTGTCGGCCACGCCAAAAGCGCCGATCGCGCGGGCCGATCCCTTAAGGGTGTGAGTGTGGGTTGCGGCCTCGGCCGACAACGCCGCCAGTTCAGCCAGGATCCTGGCCGACTGGGTGGAGAACATCGCCAGCACTTCCCGCTCGAGACCTGGATCGCCCAGCGTCATGCGCCGGAGGTGGTCGAGATCGATCGGACCGTTGCCGGGCGCGAGCGGCGGCGATTGCGTCCATTCGACCCGGTCGAGATGAAGCGGCATGACCGGTCCCTGTCCTCTCCGCGGGACGGTTCCCGGCGGCCTATCCGCCTAGCCAATCATGAAACTGGTTAACGGATTGTTGTCAGGATGATCTGCAAATCGGCCCGATTTCGGACAAGTTCTCGACACAATCGACGCGGTTGGGCCGGAATTTCGAATAGTCATAAGGCCTTATGGCTTAAAGCTGTTAACGATGATTAAGAAAGTATTAATCGCAAGCATTTCATTCGCATCGCTCAACCAATAGGATGTTTGCGGATGTAGCGGACAAGCCGCCGACGGGCATGCTTGCGTTCCGCATTGGGCACCGGCTCGAGCTTGCGGGGGGACGTTCGCACGCTCGCCGCGCGTAAAATAGTAGAGGGGTTAGACTGAACATGGCGAACACTCCCAAGAAGGTCAAAGATCCCACCGAAGTCGCGCTTTCTGCGATTCAGGAAGCCCTCAACATCAACGAACAGGCCGCCGAAAAGTCAGGCGCTACCGCCGAGCAGGCGGCGGCGCCGAGCCTTCCGGTGGCCTCGCCCGATTTCTCGGCTACATCATTCGAGCCCCGTCCCGAGCGCTCTGCATTCGATCCGATCGAAGAGCCGCGCGCGCCGCGCCGCGCCGCCAACGACGATCGCGAGACCATCGGCCAGCTCCTGCAGTCGCTGCGAAAGGGCCGCCCCGCCCGCAACGCCTTTCTGCACGCATCGATCGCCGCCGGCGTCTGGCTCCTCGGCTGCATCATCCTCACCGTTGCCTTCCTGCCGTCGCTGCAGGCCGGGATGGCCCAGGGCAGCGGCGTCCTCATGTTCGCCGGCCTCGCCGCTCTCTTCCTGGCGCCGATCCTGCTGTGCTTCTTCCTCGCGAGCCTTGCCTGGCGCGGCCAGGAAATGCAGATGATCGCGCAATCGATGGCGCAGGTCGCGATGCGCTTCTCCGAGCCCGAAAACGCCGCCGCCGATTCCATGGTCACGGTCGGTCAGGCGATCCGCCGCGAGGTCGCGGCGATGGGTGACGGCGTCGAGCGTGCGATCGCGCGCGCCGGCGAGCTCGAAACTCTCGTCGCCAATGAGGTCGCGGCACTGGAACGCGCCTACTCCGACAACGAAGTGCGCATCCGCGCGCTGCTGCAGGATATCGCCCATCAGCGCGACAATCTGGTCGGCCAGGCTGAGCAGGTGCGCAGCGCGATCTCCGGCGTGCAGATCGACCTGCGCCATGACATCGCGCTGATCTCGGATGCGATCGCCTCGCGCGTCGACGAGGTGGCAAAGAGTATCACCAGCGCGCTGGAAGAGCGCGGCCAGCACATCACGACCGCGCTGGGCCATGCCGGTGACAACATGATCCTCGCGCTCGGTGAGCGCGGCGGCGACCTGCTCGACCGTCTCGAGGAAGCCAGCGCCGAGACGACCCGTGCCGTGCTCGAAGCGTCCGAACGGCTTACCACCAGCCTCAACTTCAAGACCGGCCACGTTCACGACGAATTCGCCGACCTGGCCGATCGCATCCACGAGATGCTGAACGAGCGCGTCGACCGCATCACGGGCGACTTCGAGCAGCGCTCGGCGGCCATCGTCGACGGCATCTCCGACCGCACCGAGCAGGTCCACGACTCGCTCAAGAACTCGGCCGACTCGTTGTTGCTGGAGCTCGAATTGCGCAGCAACGATCTCGTGAACAAGATCGACGATGCCGGCAACCGTCTCGCCGGCCAGATCATGACGAGCGGCGACAAGGCGAGCGAGGCACTCGATGTCACCGTCAATTCGCTGGTCGCCAAGGTGGTGAGCCAGACCGAGACCGCGCACGACTCGCTGTCGCTGCAGATGAGCGCATTCGACGAGCTGGTGAAGAACCACGGCAGCGATCTTGCCGAGCGCTTCGCCCGCGACTCCGGCACGCTCGGCGCGCTGATCACGCGCCACATCTCGGAATTCGACCGCACGGTGAAGACTTTCGGCGGCGACATCGTCGAGCGCATGGGTCAGCGGACCCAGGACATCGCCGACAGCCTCAAGACCTATGTCGACACCTTCGATCACCGGGTCAGCTCGAACAGCGGTGAGATCACCGCTTCGCTCGACCAGCGCTTGCTGCAGTTCGAGACCACGCTGGGCGACCGCGTCACCAATCTCGACGCCTCGCTGGACGACAAGCTCCTGACCTTCGACAGCTCGCTCGCCAGCAAGATCGGCTCGCTCGACAGTTCGCTCGACGGCCGTCTCAGGTCGCTGGATGACACCATCGACGGCCGCCTGAAGACGCTCGAAGTCACCTTCGAGAGCCGTGCGAAGTCCGTCACCGAGTCCATCGACGGCCATCTCGGCGCGCTCGCGACCTCGCTGACCGAAGGCGCCGCCCAGGCGATCCAGTCGATCGACTCGCGGCTCGGCCTGCTGACTACGACCCTGACCGAGGGCACCGTGCAGGCGATCGCCGCGGTCGACCATCGCATCAACGGCGTCAGTGAGACCATCAATGGCCATAGTGACCGCCTCGCCGAGACCATCAACGGCCATAGTGCGCGCCTGACCGACACCATCTCGGCGCGCTTCGTCGACGTCGAGCAGGGCATCGAAACCCGCGTCGGTGCGATCGCCAACGACATCGACACCCGCGTCGCGCAGTTCGAGGATCTGCTCGGCTCGCGTGTCGAAGCCGTCGCGGGCCGCATCGAGAGCAGCGGCCGCCAGGCGAGCGACGATTTGATGGCTCGCGCGGAGCTGCTGTCGTCGAGCATCAAGTCCCACGTCGAGGACGCCGAGCGCTCGCTGACCAACCTCGTGGTCAATACCAGCGAGACCATCCAGACCGGTGCGCGCACCGCCCAGCAGGCGCTGCTCACCGTGTCCACGGACGTCGGGGCACAGCTCAAGCTGACGTCGTCCGAAGTCGAGGCCGTGCTGACTGCTGTCGGGACCAGTGCTGCCAATTCGATCCTTACCAGCGCCCGCGACGCGCAAGCCTCGCTGGGCTCCTCCTCCGACGATGTCGCCTCGCAGATCAAGGCGCTGTCGACCGATGTCGAGCGCACGCTGCAGGCCGCCGGCAGCGCCACCGCAGCCTCGGTGCTATCGGGCGCCCGCGAAGCCCAGACCGCGCTGGTTACCGCCTCCGCCGAGGCCGCAAGCCAGGTCAAGTCGCTCGCCACCGACGTCGAGCATTCGCTGTCGATGGCCGGCTCTGCCGCCGCCGAAGCGATCATGACCGGTGCACGCGAGGCCCAGACCACGCTGATCTCGACGTCGACCGACGTCACGGGCCAGGTCAAGTCGCTTGCCGGCGACGTCGAGCGCTCGCTCTCGATGGCCGGCACGGCCACTGCGGAAGCCGTGGTCGCTTCTGCCTGCGAAGCCCAGAGCACGCTGGCGGGTGCATCCACGGAGGCCGCCAATCTGGTGCGCACGCTCGCAGCCGACGTTCAGCACTCGCTCACGACGGCCGGAACGGCCACCGCCGAGGCAGTCGTCGCAAGCGCGCGCGAGGCCCAGAGCACGCTGGCCGACGCATCCACCGAAGCCACCAGCCTGGTCCGCACCCTCGCGGCCGACATGGAGCGTTCGCTGTCGTTGGCCGGCTCCGCGACGGCGGAGGCCATCACCGCCGGAGCGCGTGACGCCCAGAACACGCTGATCAACGCATCGGCGGAAGCTGCGAGCAAGGTGACGGCACTTGCCGCCGACGTCGAGCGTTCGCTGTCGTTGGTCGGCTCCACGACCGCCGAAGCCATCACCGCCAGTGCCCGCGAGGCGCAGGGTACTCTCGTGTCTGCGTCCTCGGACGCCGCCGACCACGTCAAGTCGCTGGCGATCGACGTCGAGCGCACCTTGACCGCCGTCGGCGCCAACACCGCCCAGGCCATCCTTGGCAGTGCCCGCGAAGCCCAGACTTCATTCGCAGCGACCTCGACCGAGGCGGCAAGCCAGATCCGCGAGATCTCCGCCGAGATCGAGCGCACGCTGACCACGGCCGGTGCGGAGACTGCGCAGGCCATCCTCGGCAGCGCCCGCGAGGCCCAGAACTCGTTCTCGGCGACCTCCGCCGATGCCGCCAACCAGATCCGCACGCTCTCGGCCGATATTGAGCGTTCGCTCGGCGCGGTCACGGCCAAGACCACCGACAACATCCAGACTTCGGCGCAGAACGCGCAGGCCGCGTTGGTCAACATGTCCAGCGAGGTCTCGACCAAGGTCAAGTCGACCGCAGCCGATATCGAACGCTCGGTGCTGTCTGCCTCGAGCGCGTTCGGCTCGGCGATGACCGGCAAGACCGACGAAATCGTCACCTATGTGCAGCAACAGACCGACCGTCTGTCGCAGATGGTCGACAGTCGCCGGGGCGCGCTGGTCGAGGCGCTCACCGCCAAGACCACGCATCTTGCGACCGACATCGATCGCGCCACGGCCGACGCGCTGAAGGCGATCGAAGCCCGCGGCCAGGCGTTCTCGCAGTCGATGGCGGCGCACGGCAGCGACGTCGCGCGCAACATCACCTCCGCCGGCGACCAGGCGACCGGCGCGGTGGCGAAGTCGCTCAAGGACCTCGAGCAAGCCTCGCGCGCGGCGATCGATCAGTCGCGTCAGGTCTCGATCTCGGCGGTCACCGAAATGCAGGAAACCAGCAAGATCCTGCGCACCGATACGGTGGCACTGTTCGAGCGGCTGCGCGAGGGCAACATCCTGCTGCAGGAAGTGCTGACCGGCGCCCACGACAACCTCAACTCGC
>Ga0099824_1002918_pt1 | contig 25048 bp, 11 predicted proteins | sample SiratrowhiteBW_FD_76837 | JGI IMG/M metagenome (GOLD analysis project Ga0099824, IMG submission 76837) | Root nodule microbial communities of legume samples collected from California, USA - Siratro white BW | ecosystem: Host-associated > Plants > Roots > Nodule | place: USA: California...
AAATTTTAGAAAAAAAAATGTAACTCTATTTTAAAAATTAACCCCACATAATTGTGTAAATAGATTATTGAGTATTTTAGTTGCAATTTTAAAATAAAAAAATTTAATTTATGCCATGTACAAAAAAAAAAAAAAAATAGAAAAACCAATAAAATTAGACGCAAAATAAAAAAAAAAAAAAAAAGTGGACAATCTTATCATTTATCATACTTGAAAATTAAACCATAAAATTATATACACTTACATCATAAACACATTATAATTAAAGTCACTTTAAAAATTTACCAAATCAAGTTTGAGATAAAAAAAAAAAATATCATTTATTAGTTTCCAGTTCCAACATAACATATTTTAGGGTACCTTAAACTAATCTATCATAACAATCAAAAGAATCAAATAAAATCAATACCGAAAAGTTTAAGCAAACTGATCACACAAACAAGAATGATTTACATTTGATTTATTTTACTTAGTACACAGGTTTTCACAGGCACAACAGAGAACATAATTAAGAAACGACTTCAAAACTAACTAAAACTCCAATGTGAACAATATTAATACTCTGAACCTTCATAGATTTATTTAGTTGTAAAAATCTGCTGCAATCTAGCTTGGAGTGGTGTGGTTTTGAACCCATACAAAGATGAAACAAATGATATACGAATGTACTGTGATATGATGTTGGCCTCTTCTGGTGGATTTTTAAATTAAAAGTAATATTAATCTCACTTGATTAATGTTTTATTATTGTTAAATCTCCTAATAGATTTCTTCGAAATCAACGTCATTCCACTTACATTTGCATTTGTCAGAACAGGTGATTAATATTATTGTCTTATTACCATGCTCTGTTCAGTAAAGTTTCTGTCTACTCTTCACCATATGCCTTCCCTTCTGCCAAATTCTCAAAAGAATGAAACGTCGTGTATACCAATTATTCATGTTCCTTTTATCAACTTGTTACTATACACATTTTTTACACCCTTCTTTAACTTATTTATTTTCTCATTTTTCAATATATTATGCAGTCTATTTCGTATTTTTCTGCTCGTTTCTCCAATAATTTCAAAACACTTATAAGATTCGTAAAAAATATTCTTAAAAATTAACTTGAATCAATGTATTCAAAGACTGGAATAATATTTTCATCTGTTCCTAAAACCCCTTCTTCTTCTGGTCGCAACATCACCCTTCACTAATCGCTTCTGAAACTCAAGAAATCTTGAAGTCCAAAACATGCACTTCTCACTCTGCAGATTCTGGGGAACGGTTGAAGCGCCTCATCAAGACTCGAGACTGTGCTGTTTCTCGTCTTTTTACTCTTTTTTCCTTTGTTGTTCATTTTATTAACACCCATAAACGCAATTTCAAAACATTATATTAATAATGATATTTATTAGTAAAGTTAAGTTTTTAATATTATATGAAATTATGAATGATATATATGTTTTATTTATAATTTAGTGTATTGCATTAAAGTTAATTATAATTTAATTAAGACCACATCATTGAATTTTGAATGACGAACTTTCACCAATTTTCGTTTTTTCTCTTTTGATAAGTGACCCAATTTTGAAAACCTTACTAAAATTTGAACAAGAATTACTTAAGAAAGCATTAATCAGTATTCGGAGGAAAGAAAAAAAAAGGATAAAATAAAGAAAAAGCGGTGAAATTTAATATAAATAAAAGATGGTTTGACTGAAAAGAAATAAAATAAGTAAAAAAAGAGAGAAAAAGAAAGTCAAATAAGTTGAAAAATAGAAAAATTGTGTTATTTATTGATTTTCTGTTTATTTATTTTTTCACTACTGAAATTTAAAATAGTAATATTACTTATTATCATTCAAAGAAAAAGGTCTGGGAGAAATTTTTATTCTCTATACCAATATATAAAAGTAATATTCACTATTTTTCTTCGTCTCTAAATTTTAAAACAGAACAATCTATTATTTATATATATTTTTTAATTAAACTAAGAAATAACATGATCACAAAATATAATCCGTTACAAAGTAATTACTTTGAAATGATTTCGTGTTATTTTTCTTATAAACTAACAGATGACTATAATTTAATGTAACTAACATAATTTCCTAAATAATTTAAAATATATATATATATAAACGAAACATATATATAATATGATTGAATTTCCATTAGATATAATAAAAAATAAGTAAACCACAGCCAGAACAAGGATTTTGGAAAAGAAGGAAAAACATATTTGTTCAGTGTTCGAAAATATTTCGTTATATTGATAAAACGAATTTTGGCACCAATTGACTCTACTAAGCAAAGTAAATTTTAAGAGAAAGTGTCGATAATTTTTTGAAAACTTTCTCTGTATTTCTATGTTTTCAAACATATAATTTTCACCCTTTTGTAGTCTTTTCTATCCTTTCCCTTTTCATTTCCACGGCACCAAACATATTAGAGTGAAGAGACTTGAACGGTTGCTGAGTTGCAAATTTTGGAGTTTTTGTAACGTTTGGTTTGTTTTGCTACAGTTGAAGAACCAATTAAAATATGGCCCTGCACCTCCCAAAATGTGCAGTCTCTTCAGAACCTCGACATCTCCATTTTGAGAAGCATCGCTGCAATTTGTTTGCAAAGTGCTCCAAACATTTTGTTCCAACAAGGACATGTCCTTTATCGGACCCTTTCTACGTACTACCACCAATAAAAATAATATTTCTGAACTACCACACTTTTTCTTTTATTAACTTGAATAACACACTTTTCCTTTTTCTTTAGCTTAGAATTCTGTTTATAAAAAGTGAATTCTCAATCCTTGTTGGGTTTTTTTCTTCCTTCACCCCACAATTTCTTCATCTACCCCAACAATTTTCAGAATGACTATTTTATCTTTTTCTTCCTGCACCCCGCAATTTCTTCATGTATCCGTATAGTTCTCAGAGTAACTATTTTATCTTTACTTAAAGTAATTTTCAAATTATCTGTTTTGAACATTTTTTTACTTTTCGAAATTCATGAAATATATTTTGAAATACGTTTTTAAAATAAAATAAAATTTTTGAAATGAAATTTTCGTCGGAGCATTCCACGCCGTAGAGGGCGGCATTCTGGTGGTTGCCTCCGCGGGAAACAGAGGACCAAGCTTAAACACGGTTGTGAATGACGCACCTTGGATTTTTAGTGTTCCTGCCACTTCCATAGACAGGGATTTTAAGTCCAAACTTGCCTATGGTGATATCAAAGCCATCAAGGTATTTTACTGTTATGCCTGTTTCAATTTTATATTAATATCATTTTTTTATAATTGTATTCATTAATGTAATACAAAATTCATTTCAATATGATTTAACGTATAGAAATGTTTATCTTATCAATTAATTAAAAATTAAAATAATTATAGTAGAACTAAAAATTAATTTATCCCACAAAATAAACTGTTCTAAATTGTTTAGGCACATGACAAATTGTGCTCACTGTTAAATTTCAGGGTGAAGCTCTAAATATTACGAAGAATAGTAAAAAACTAAGCGACCAAGTTATCTTTTCCTTCACGTCGACCATGTCGATGGACGATTTATTTGGATCAATTACTTAGAGTAATGGTAAATATGCTGTTCGAAGTCCATATGTATTAACTAAGAGCTAAATTAGAAGGAACTATGAAAAAAAATGAAGCTCAATACTTGTCAATATTTAAACATTTTACTATTTTCTTATTCCGTTTCAAAGTTATTTTTTGTTTAAACATTTACACAATAGTGTTCTTTGCCCTGTGCTGGGTTATAATTGTTTTGAAGTAAAATATCATTTTCTCTTACAAAAAATATATATATTTTTATTAGTTACATCTTAACCAAAATATTCACTAATTAATGGATGGTAGTTTAGAGAGAAAGTTAACAAAAAAATAAGATAGACTTTGGAAAAAGAAAAATGGTAGAGGACATATATAATATAACCAGTATTTGACTGAGGATATCATTGACAATATTTTTTTACATGCCTTAGATTTCTAACACCACCAGCTTTAAAATGAAAAAATAAAATAAAATAGATGAACAGTTTTTTATAAATAGAGTAATTAAAATTAGGGTCTTGATAACTAACAGTACTAGGTTTTTTCGGTAGAACATTTTTTTAATTTTTAAAAGTAACAGTTAAAAATCAATATATAAATTGTTTTTTTACTAAATATAACACTGGGAATCTGTGCCGATCATCATGTGTGCACTCAGAAGTTATTCAAACAACTTTTTATTTATTTATTCCTTAACTAGGTTTTTATCCCAAAATACTTGCTGAAAAAAATGTTTTATGTTTGACAAGATAATTCAGTAACATATAAAATAGTGAATTAAACTGTTTGACAAAAAAGAAGAGCTATTAAAGGTTTTTGGATAAGTTTCTTTTTCTGTTTTTGGAAAAAAGTTTCTAGATTAAAAAGCCTCTAATTTGTTTTGCTACTAAAACTAATGTATATACTAATAGCACAAACTTTTTCTTACAATGAATTCCAATGATGCTATCATAAAAATTACTAACTTATGGATTGTAACGGGAAAAAATTGCGGGAAACATTTATACTATTTCAAAATATTTTTGTTTAAGGTTAATACACTTAAGCTAAAATAATTTTATTTATACCTTAACTAAAATATTCCCATTAATTATTTGATTATTAGTTAGGAGAGAGAATGAAAAATATTAATACTAAAAAGATAATATGTGAAAAAGAAAAATGTTTAAAGGCGCATATAAAGTGAGAAAATGATTGGCAATTTTTCCTCGGCCATAAATTTCTAAATCATGTTTTGAACAAAAGAAAACTGAAATCGAGGGAGTAATTATAAATAAATTATTGATAATTAAAGTTACTATTAAAAAAAATACATATGTGTTGGTTCAGTTTAGATCCTCTGAGAATCTTTTATAGGAGAGAAATACAAACAAAAAGATTGTTAAAAAGTTATTTTAGGTTTTAATTTCTTTCTGTAATTTTTATCTGCTTAACATTTCTAAAATTGAATATTTTAACATAATTAAAAATTAATAATAACATGCATATTTTGAAATTTGGGACATAAATGATTTCAAAGTTTCACCTTCAAATCAGTTGAAATAATATCATAAGAGTTAATACTATATCGATATTATCTCTGTCATGTTTTTACTTTGAATAAGCGTCTCAAATACTTAAGAAAAAAAAAATATTTGAATTATCTATGACCCCAACTTTTAAAAAATATGAAATTATATTTTAGTTCGAAATTTATGAAATTTGTGATAAAAAGTTTAATAAACTTTTTAGTTTAAAAAATATGAATGTTTTTAGTTTGTTTTCCTTTTACTTTCCCAACAATTTTCATAAATGGTCTTTGTCATTAATTTATTTTGTCACGTGTAATCTAACAGTGTCATAAGAATGTTATAAAATGTCATCACATATTAATGAAAATTAATAATACTATAAAAACTAACTGACCTTAAAAAATTTATAATAATTCAGACATCTTCACAACCAATTCAGGCCCCTTTTGACTTGTGAGCTAAACACGAGAAGATCAGAAGCAGAAAAATGAATCTCTAAATCATGGAAAATCTCTCCGCGGCAGCTTCATGTGCAACTAGATGTTTCACCTTCATTGTTAACAATGCTTCCTATCCCATAAGCTTATAAACAAAATGTGCTTTCTCTCATCATCATCATCATTATTATAATTTTTGTGATGAAATTCTATTAGCAATAGAAATATTGACCCTCCAACGCATTGACATTTCATACCGCACCCAATCGGAACATTTTTCTACCTATTAATTAGTTAATTAATTAAATAATTTGGATCACTAACTCGCGCCATGGGGTTGTGAAGAGCAATTTGCGTATCAGAAGACAAGATGAGGAAAATGGAATAATGGGGCACTACGATTCTGATGACTCACTCTCACACATATACAGAGACAGATAACGAATCAAAATAAGTGGGAATACGCATTCAACTCCATCATTTGAAGAGTTGAGATTTGAGAAACCATTAAACTAAACTCAAAACCCTTTCGTTCACTTCTTCTGTATGGATAAACAAGATAAGCTTTTCTCCACAAATGGCGAACTTACGGCGTGCCATCCCTCACCACATGATTATTTCCCAGTTTTGATAATCTATTTAATTTGTGTCAGAACGCACTAATATATTTATTTGCAACTCCATGATGTATTAATCACATTTTACACTAATTCAGAATTATCTAGCGTTTAATTGACATTATATATTATAAATTAGTGAAATATAAATTTTTAAAATACATAAAATATAAAATCATTTAATTATTTTTTTATATTCAATTATAATATTTAACAAAAATATAACCTCCAATATAACAATTTTATTTATTTCACGATTATTTTTTGGTAAGAATAGCTAATATCGTCATATTGCATTATGGAATAAAAGTATATAAAAAAATAACACGGTAAAATCTAAAAAAACTTTTACTTTTGATTTTAAAATCCTTGTCTAGTTATATTAGCTTTGTCGTATAATGATTATTCGGGCACACATCCATGGACATTCCATGATAACAATATACGTGTAGTGCTGGTTTTAGCTTTTAATTACAAAACCCATAATTTTCTTTTTCAAATTTGAAAAGTTCATTCTGGATAAGGAAACTCTTTCACTGTCATGGTTACAGAATTCATAGGCTAGGTATATTTATATATTTTTAATTAATTTTATCAAAATAAATTCTATTTAAAACTGATAACAAAAATGGACACTAAATTAATTTCTAAAGAGTCCAGTAATTAATTAGTGAGCAAGAATAGTGCATGTAAGATGTGCTTCTTCCCTACCCTTTTAAGCTATGCCTCCACTTTTAGTCATGAAATATACGGTGGTTAGCACCAACTACAAAATTTTCCTATATCGAAACTATATCTTCAAATGGCGCACTTTGCGTGGACAGAGTGCTTGACGCGTAATTGCAGTGCGCACAAGGAATAAGCATGCCATAATTCCACCATCGCACATTGCACTTTCTCTTCCACCGCAAATCAAATCACAATTACTATTTGAGTGCTCTCACACATTTAAGAACCGATCCATCCATGGCTTTATATATAATACCTAGCAAGGGTGCTTCCAGGCACACACTGAGTTTGAACTAATTAACATGCAAGCCAATACACTTTTGTTGCTTATATTCACTCTCTTTCTGTTTCATGGAGCGACAAGTTCATCAGCGGAAGATGGTGTTAACGATGATAGCAACAGTAAACAAGTTTATATCGTCTATATGGGAGCTGCGGATTCCACCAATGCTTCTCTTCGGAATGACCATGCCCAGCTTCTCAATGCAGTGCTAAGAAGGTACATAACTGTGTATACGTAGTTACATGTAACGTGGATTTCAACTAACTAATTTGATGATACGTTGCATGTTCTGTGTCGCGAAAAAAATCATGCGAATGAATCGAAGGAATGACAAGGCTTTGGTACGGAACTACAAGCATGGTTTCTCAGGGTTCGCAGCTCGTTTATCAAAAGAGGAGGCAAACTCAATTGCACAGAAACCTGGTGTTGTGTCTGTTTTTCCTGACCCAGTTCTGAAGCTCCACACAACTCGTTCCTGGGATTTCCTAAAATACCAAACTCACGTCAAAATCGACGCCAACCCAAACACAATCTCCAATTCTTCTTCCTCATCAGACGTTGTCCTTGGCATATTAGACACAGGTTATTAATAACCAAAACAATGATATTTTCATAACATACACGTGCATGTTAATATAATGTCTTAACTAGTCATTGTCGATATCACAAATAATTACTTATATTAATATATGAATGTTTGATGATTTAGAAAGGTATTAATGTAAAGAAAAAAGGGAGTATTTTTCAGGTATATGGCCAGAGGCGGCGAGTTTTAGTGATGAAGGAATGGGTCCTGTTCCATCGCGTTGGAAAGGGACGTGCATGAAATCAAAAGACTTCAATTCCTCTAACTGTAACAGGTTGTACGATAATAAAAAATAATAAACATCTAAATAAATAAGTAACGGTTAGCTTAGAGTTCGTTTTGATTTGAATAGGAAGCTAATTGGCGCAAGATTTTACTCTGACCCTAATGGGGACGACGAGGGGGACAGCACGCCACGGGACTCGATTGGCCACGGAACCCACGTGGCCTCGACGGCGGTGGGAGCCGCCGTGAATAACGCATCGTACTACGGTCTGGCGGCGGGGAGTGCCAAGGGTGGGTCCCCGGAATCAAGATTGGCGGTTTATAAAGTGTGTTCTAACTTTGGGTGTAGTGGGTCCGCCATTCTGGCGGCGTTTGACGATGCCATTGCCGACGGAGTCGATGTTCTGTCGCTGTCGCTCGGTGCCTCACCGGGGTTCCTACCCGACTTGACGAGCGACCCGATTGCGATCGGAGCGTTCCACGCCGTGGAGCGCGGCATCGTGGTGGCTTGCTCTGCTGGGAATTCTGGACCGAGCGCGCACACGGTTGTGAACGATGCTCCTTGGATTTTGACCGTTGCAGCTTCCACCATTGACCGAGATTTTCAGTCCAACGTGGTCTTGGGTGGTAACAAAACCATCAAGGTACATGTTCTATTCAAGTGTAAAACTCCTACTTTAATTAAATGTTTTCATTTTGTTTTCTTTAATTTTTAGGTATAGTAAAAAAATTAAATGAGAATTTATAAATTAAACTTCTCGAAAGCTAATTTATCTATGGAACTTAGAATGCAATCTTTTGGGCCATGCGGATTTTATTTTTGAATAATCTCGTGGACTCGTTTTCATCAGGGCTAAGAATAGTATGTTGACGACTTTCTGTCTTGCTTTAATTATTGAATTAAAAAAAGGTGGAGGTCGTATAAAAAACAATTCATTATTGAACTTTTGTTGAATAAAGGTTTTAAAAGTATATATTATTATTGAAATAATATTTTTTTGGTAAGGTATTAGTCAAAGAACATTCAGTGCATCATATTGTGATTTTAAGTTACTTAAAAATTCTATTGAATATTTTTTTATATTTTATCATATTGTTTTATTTATAAGTGGGTACAATGCAACTAATATAATAATATTTGCTCATCATAATTAATTATTATCAAATTTCAGGGTAGGGCTATAAATTTCTCTCCTCTCTCGAATTCGGCTCAGTATCCAATAGTATTCGGGGAGACTTCCAAGACGAGCGATGCAAGTTTGACTGAAGCAAGGTATGCAAAAATCTCATAACTTATAAAAAAAACTCGCAATTAGTTGGGTGCTCAAAAGCCTCTGGGGTTTGGAATTGGACAGCATAAAATGAACAAAGAAATGATAAATAAATGTTGGTTTCATAATTAAAAACCTCTCAGCAAAATACTGAATCAGCTTTTAAATGCAGACAATGTCATCCAGATTCATTAGAAGCAGATAAAGTGAAAGGGAAGATTGTGCTATGTGATGGCAGAAATGATGAATATTCAACTAGTGAAATAATGGACACGGTGAAAGCGGTGGGAGGAATAGGCCTAGTTCATATCTCCGACGAAGATGGAGCAATAGCCTCCTATTATGGGGACTTCCCTGCAGCGGTTACAAGCTCAAAAGATGGTGCCACAATACTCCAATATATCAATTCATCCAAGTAATTGAAAAAACACTGATAATTTTAGAAATTGCTTCTTAATCTTGTTTGAGACCAAGATTGAATTTACCATCTAACCACGACTTAATTTGATTTTCTGTGCATATAACATCAAAGCAATCCAGTGGCAACAATTCTACCTACAACTACAGTTCTTGATTACAAACCTGCTCCTCTTGTTCCAGACTTTTCATCACGAGGACCTTCAACGCTATCAAGCAATATTCTAAAGGTATGATACAAACATGTGGTGACATGAACAAAACCATGATAAACTAATCTCAGTGCTCAACACTAAACATATTCTGCTTTGTTCCTAGCCTGATATTGCAGCACCAGGAGTTAATATTCTGGCCGCATGGCCTGAAAACAGCTCAGAGGATGTTCCCAAAGGAAGAAAGCCCTCACTATACCACATAATCTCTGGCACTTCCATGGCTTGTCCACATGTTTCAGGGCTTGCTAGCACTCTCAAAACACGCAACCCCACTTGGAGTCCCTCTGCAATCAAATCTGCCATCATGACTTCAGGTAAAAAAAATATATGATTAATATTTCTAAATCAATATTTCTAATCAATGGGATCTACCAATGTATCAACTCCTATGTTTCTATGTAAATGCAGCAATTCAAAGTGACAACATGAAGGCTGCTATAACAACCGATTCAGGGTCAGTAGCAACACCTTATGACTATGGAGCAGGGGAGATGACAACATCTGAATCATTGCAGCCAGGGCTAATTTATGAGACCAACACTATTGACTACTTAAACTTCTTGTGTTACATTGGACTTAACGTAACCACGGTTAAGGTCATTTCCAGAACTGTTCCTGATAATTTCAGCTGCCCCAAGGATTCAAGTTCTGATCTAATCTCCAACATCAACTACCCTTCCATAGCAGTGAACTTCACTGGCAAAGGAACTGTCAAAGTGAGTAGAACTGTCACAAATGTTGGTGAAGAAGATGAAACAGTGTACTCCCCCGTGGTTGAGGCTCCCAGTGGAGTAAAAGTCACGTTAAGTCCAGATAAATTGCAATTTACAAAAAGTAGTAAAAGACTAAGTTACCAAGTGATTTTCTCCTCTACTTTGACTTCCCTCAAGGAAGATCTGTTTGGATCTATTACTTGGAGTAACGGTAAATATATGGTTCGAAGTCCTTTCGTATTAACTAAGTAAACACATGTAAAGTACTGATAAATAAATGCAAAGCCAAGTTCTTCGTGGTGTCTATGCTTGAGTATTGATTATTTAGCATTCATTTGCCTTCTATTTTAGTATAATTAAGGCTTAATAATATTTCTATTTTTTTTTTAATTTTGATTGGATCCGATTTTGATTATTAGGTTCAATGAGTTGAGTTCGTCGTTCTACGTTAAAGTTTTGTATACGTGAGTTTCTAATGTACTCTAATAGTTGCATTTAGAGAATTCTTACATAATGGAAACTAGAGTTCAAGTTTTGTTCTATTATTATTTTTATTAGTTAAATTGGTAAAATTATTAATCTAATAATATATTTTACTTTGGCTTTTTTAATATTTACATCAATATTAGAGTTGATATAAACAAGATAATAAGTATGATAGCTTTTAAATTAGTTGTTAAACTGATATAAATTGAGAAATATTAAGTTGATTATGAGACAAACTTATATAATATCTAATCTTATACAATAAAAATGAACGATAAATTACATCGGGATTTTAAAATAACCGTTGTAATATGTATCAATTATATTAGTTTTTAATTTAAATATTAATAGTAATGTTATTTTGATAATATTAAAGTCTTAATCTAATTTTAATAAAAAATGTTAATAAAGTTACTGTTAATAACTATAGTAAATTTAAGTATATTTGCGGACACAATAAAAATACGGTAGTCAAACAAGAATTATTAAGATATTGTTTGATGGTGTCACCGTAAACTCGTGACAATAGGTAGGTGTAGGTGGTACTATAATTAACTTATCGCGTAGTGTAATAAAATTGATCGGCGTTCGATGAAAAAAAAGTAAAGTACGAAAATGTGTTATGATTTTTTTAAGAAGATAGTACATCCAATTGTTTATAACAACGAGTGGAAAATGTTTAAAGAGGAAATTGATAGAAAATTCTAAACTTTACATACATTACATCGATTAATTAATCAATAATATAATATCTACTTTAAAAATTACAAAAGTATCACCGTATTTTTTAATTATAATACTTTTACTTAAAACAAATTTATTTATTAATCTAATAGTCATTTTGCACTAACGAATATTGTAATGAAACTTCTTAAAAATAGATGAAAATAAAAGTGTAATAGAATTATTTGATTTTAAGTAAGAATAATTTATGAAATGATCAAAATTTAATAATAGAGATATAAGACTTTAGTTTTTAAAAGTATTGTATTAATTTCTTATATTTTTATTAACAATGATATTGATGATGGATTAATGTATATGTCCTTTAATCACATTCAGTGTTAAAGTGAGATGAGATTGACAGTAAAAATAAAACTTAAAGCGAGTTTTATCAGCACTCATATGATGATCTAATATGTAAATAAAAATAATTGCTGCTAAAAAAAATAAAAATAAAAATAGTTTATTCAAATGATATTTTTCTATTTATACATATTTTAGTGATTTTGAAATACTTGTTAAACATAATTTTTATTGTATTGTAACATGGTATTTTATTCTTGAAAAAAGAATAAAGTGTTGATGAATTGAAATTGAGATAACGAATGGTGTGATTCCCATAGTTTTGTTTTCTTTTACTGCCTATAACTACCGAAACTTTTGCTTTTTGTTATGAATGAAGTAACTCCTCTCAACTTGTTTTCATGAAAAATTATCCTACCTTTAAGTTTTATTTAAACTACCATTCTCCATTCACAAATAGATTATGACTATTTACTAATAATTAACTCACTTATGCTCAATACATTATAGAAATATCCATATTTATATATTATATTTCTAATTTAGTCACTCTGGTTAATTTTATGCAATAACAGTTCAACCGAAGGATCGTATCAAAAAATTGATAGCCTAATTAAAAATATTCGTAGGCTTACTCTGCCTTTTTCTGACATAAATAAATAACGCATATATTCCTGGTTTTGTTATTCCACCCTACCAAACTCTTCATAATATCCCATAAGACACCATCGTTATTACTATTACGATGGATTTCTTTTAACATACACTTGAAACATTGACACGCCAACGCCATCGATATTTCATACTGAACTCATGTGGGACATTTTATTCTCTATTAATTAATTAATTAATTAGTTGATTAATCAATCAGGTGGAACAATAACACTGTATATTCCCGATGACTTACGCATACGACACAATAATAGCAGAAAAGAAAACAAATAAAATGAAAATATGCATCAAACTGCAACACTTGAAGATTTGAGATTGAGAAACCAAACTATAAAAAAAATTATAAGTGGCCAAATACGACGAGAATTTCACGAGAAAGGACAAATGGCCTAATAGGTATCATCATTAATTCCCAATTTCATCATCTCTTTCATCCCTTTGTGTAAACATTGCCAGTTTAATTTCTATATATTATCGATATAAAATTTCATGCCTTTAATTCATTAAAAGTTTAAGAATAATTATACTTCTTAAGATTTTTAGTAGGAAGAGGTTATTATAAGAGTTAATTATTGAAGGAAGGGTACATCCATAATAACATTTCATCACCATCTTTCAAGTCTACTTGTCTACAAACTACACCTAATCATTTGCTATCATCACTCCTATTTTCAGACATATTTTATATTATAATAAATAATATTAAGTTTAAATTTATTTTTGGTCAAATATAAGTATAGTACATCTGTTTTTAATCTTTTCGGGTACTTAATGATTGAAGTGATATCTTTTTTATTTAATATAAATAAGATACTTATATTCCTTTTAAGTTAATAATCTGCTTTTAAAATTATATTTTATTAAAAATAATTATAATTTTACTTGGACACCTATAATGTAATTTCTTTATATATTAAAATTAATTATTCTCCAATATGTCATGAATAGGAATTTTATCTATATAGATAAAAATAATAACATATGTTTTATACTTTTGGGAATGACTAATTATAGTATATGAAAATTATATATAACATCAAAACTAATTATTATTATTTTCTTTCTTCTTTACATTATTTAAAATTAATATAAAATAATTTTAGTAATCATATATGAATATATTTTTTGTCATTAATAATTCTTTACGTATAAAATAATATATATAAATAAAATTTATATAATGATTTTTATTTTAATAATATTTTACAAATAAAAATTAATTATTATTATTATTATATTATTTTAAAATAATATTAAAACTATTGCCTATAATATATTAAAAAGAAAACAATTATATATGGTTATCTTATTTATAGAGATATTTAAATATCCTACTTAATTTCATCGTACACTTATAAATAATTTATTTATTTTAATAATTATTCTATATTTTAATATTAAATTAATTGTAATTAATAATAAAAACTAAAAAAAAAAGATCAACTAAATGTGAAAGATTTAAAAATAACAAAAAGAATTATAGACTAATATGACAATATTTTCAGGAACTTAAATTATACTTAATCAAATTATTTTATTTTGCTTTTAAATTGTGTAAAGGTAAAAATAAAATAATATTTATAATAATAATAATATTTTATATTGCATATAAGTTTAATATATTATAATTATGTTAATTTTGTTTTTAGACAATTTTTAATATTAATTTTAAATTCTGTAAACGTAAAAAAAAAATAGTAATAACTATTTTCATTACATATAAGTTTAATATATTATAATTTTTATTTCTAGAAATAGAAAACATTTTCTATTACTTATGTATTTAGAGTAAAATTTTGGTTTATAGTATATTTAAAAAAATAATGATTCAATATATATATATATATATATATATATATATGTATATAAATAAATTATAATCTTTAAGTAAAATATAATTATTTTAAATGAAAATGCAATATTGAAAATAAATTATTGAACGAAAAAAAGATATAATTACCTTATTTATATTAAATAATAGATATATTACTTAAATATGTAAAATAGTTTTCTTAAATTATAATAGTTTTTTCAACTTAAATATATTTACTAATATTTTTTATATTTACCGTTAAATTAATTATTGTCGATGATAAGGATTAAAAATTACTGTAAAAAATGTTATAATTTAAAAATAGAAAAGAATAAAATGGAAAGAAAGTCTTCTATTTTAGATATTAAAAGCATATTTAAATCTTGATATTATTATTATATTGGTCATGTATTATATAAATCTTTAATTACCTTAGATTTCTTAAGCTAATTCAGCTTCGAAATAGTTAAAAGAAAAAAAAAAAACGTGTTAAGATAAAATATCCAGCTTCATGTTTATAATATATTGATTCCTCTAATTATTATAAATACAAACTATTTTTTAAAGATTAAATTGAAAAGAAAAATAACTTTCGCCTAAAAATCTTCTGTAAGCTAAAAAATAGAGAAAGGAATCAATTTCCTATTTGATGAAATCGATTCCATTTGAGAAATAATCAATTTTAGAATAGAAGAATTATGTTTTGAAAATGTTGTAATAAATAATCAATTCCTACATGGATAGGAATTGACCCTTGTGGAAACAGGAACTTTGATTTTAAAAAACTAATATTCTATCTTTCATTGATGGGCTTTTTAAAATAAATTAAAAATAAAGATTTAAAGGGACATTTTTTTTACTAATCCAAACTAAATTCAACTAAGGTTTTTCTAATGTTAATTTTGAATTAAAATTTTGATTTTACAATCTATCTAAATCAATCCATTAATACAACATAATGTTATCACAATTCTACGACATTTATTATTATTATTATTATTATTATTATTAATAATATTATTATTATCTAAATCAAATTGAAAAAAAAATATATTTTTTAATTTAAGAGCTCAACTGGAATTCAGATAACTAATACAAGTTAATATTTGAAAACAATTATAAAGTGTAGAGATTAACAATAGACTGCGTTAATTATGGACTAAAATCACAATGATTTTAACTTGAATAATTTATTTTATAATTTGGAAAAGTACTATGACAACTTCTAATTTAAAAATAAATAAATACAGAAACCAAAATTGATGAATCCCAGGGACACGAATGCTAAGCTAACAAATATGAATGTAACTGTGGAGGTTAAGGAATCTTTTTCGCTCTGATGAATCACATGGCGACATGGTTGGGTTACCGTGTTCATTGGGTAACTATATTTATGCATTTAAAATTAATTTTACGAAAGCTGTAAACCAAAGGGACCCTTAATTTCTAAAAGAGTGTGTAATTAGCGAGGTAGATTACCTTAATTCCTTTATAATGACATTCATAGCATGCTTTTCCCAGCTTTAACTGCAATAATACAATGTTGTTTATATAATCTTGACATTGCCGCGTCACATGTTACTAACTGCATGCTACCTCCTTTTGGTTATCGAATATTACGGTTGTTGGCACCAACAACAAAATTTTCCTCTATCTTCATATCAAACACTTTCCATGGACTCAGTGCTAAACGGGTAATTGCAATTCGCGTAAGGAATAAGCATGCAATCATTCTATCATCGCGCGTTTTCAACAGCAAATCGCAATCGCTGCTCAGTGCTGACACAAATCGAGCACCCAATATTGCATTATATATAGCGACATGCGAGGGTGATGCATATCACACCACTGAGTGCAACAAAGTGTGCAGAGAATACCAGCTGACAAAACATGAAAGGGAACACACTTTTGTTGCATTTATTCTACATTCTGTTGCTGTTTCTTGAAGCATCAAGGTTATCATCAGCAGGGAATGGTAACAATAACCATGATACCAACGCCAAACAAGTTTATATAGTCTATATGGGAGCTGCGGATTCAACAAATGGTTCTCTTCGGATTGACCATGCTCAGATTCTTAATTCAGTGCTAACGAGGTACCATTACGGTGTTTACGTAATTCCATGTCTTATTTATCAATTCGATGAAATGTTTACATAATTGAATGCGAATGAAGGGACAAGAATGCTCTGGTACGAAACTACAAACATGGTTTCTCAGGGTTCGCAGCTCGTTTATCAAAAGAGGAGGCAAACGCAATTGCTCAGGAATCTGGTGTTGTGTCTGTTTTTCCTGACCCCATTCTGAAGCTCCACACAACTCGTTCCTGGTATTTTCTCTCACACCAAACTCGTGTCAAACCGAACACGCTCCCCAATTTCTCTTCTTCCTCGGACGTTATCCTTGGCATCTTAGACACAGGTTATCAACAACTAACAAATGATATGTATTATGTAAATAAATATACGTACATGTTATTGTACTATTGTTGTCGACATCACAAATAGTTACCGAATAGTATATATCCTCGTACCTACTAAATATTGTACTGTATATATACTTGTTAAATCATTTAATTAAGAAGTTAGCTTATTAAAAAAGGAATTAATTATTATTTCAGGGATATGGCCAGAGGCTGCGAGTTTCAACGACCATGGAATGGGTCCGATTCCATCCCATTGGAAAGGCAAGTGCATGACATCACATGACTTCAATTCCTCTCACTGCAACAGGTGAAATCTCAATCACACCATAAATTATGGTCATCAAATGAAATTGCACCTGTTACATAAAAATGTCATGAATTTAAATTTTAAAATTTATATAATAAATAAATAAATAACCGGTCATTGAATATGATGTTACACCGTCACTTTATATTCCTGGAGGTACACACCATAGATATTGGAAATGAAAATAAATAAAGGCAAATGTTGGTATAATTATTATTATTACCAAAAGCGATTTAGCTTTGTTTGCATTTTGGTTATTTGATTAGGAAGCTAATCGGGGCAAGGTATTATCCTGATAATGTTGGCCGCTACCCCAACACGCCAAGGGATTCTTATGGCCATGGTACCCACGTGGCGTCGACGGCGGTGGGTGCCGTCGTGAGAAACGTATCGTTCTATGGTCTGGCGGCGGGGGACGCAAGGGGTGGGTCCCCAGAATCTAGGTTGGCGATATACAGAGTGTGTTATTTGATATCGTGTAGCGGGTCGGCCATTATGGCGGCGTTTGACGATGCCATTGCCGATGGAGTCGATGTGCTGTCGCTGTCGCTGGGTTCGTTGCCTGGGAAATACTTGCTCAACGACCCCGTTGCCATTGGAGCATTCCACGCCGTCGAGCGCGGCATTCTGGTGGTCTGCGCCGCCGGCAATTCGGGACCGTATTTGAACACGGTTGCGAACGACGCGCCTTGGATTTTAACGGTTGCAGCTTCCACCGTCGACCGGGATTTCGAGTCCGACCTCGTTTTGGGTGATCAGAAAGTCATCAAGGTACCTTTTCTGTTCATTTCTAAATTACAAAACTTTATATTGGATAAATATATTTTGACACTGTACCAAATTTACTCCCATTTGACACACTTGTGTTTATTAATAAAATATTATATTTTAATAAAATAATAATATATATCATGTCAAATGAATATAAATGGTGAATAATAGGGTTAAAATAACATTATTCTTTTATATTCTTCTCTTAATTATTCTTCAATTACATTTTTAAAAGAAAATAATATATTGTTAAAATTATAAAAAGTTAAACTTTTAGATTCTTCTTGTACATATTAAAAATAATAATAATAAAATATGACACTTTTCACAACTGTAAATACCTCTTTACCTCAAAAAGTAAATAGAAGTAAAGAGACAAAGCAAAAGTATATGAGGTGAAGTTATACTATACAAAGAGTGTAAAAAGTAGCACGGGAGGCGAAGGTATCCCTAAACTATCAATTATTATTTCTTAATTAAAAAAAATTACCTTATGTGATTGAAAGATGTTTTCTACTTAATTGCAAAGTACTTCTTCTGATTTTTTTTTTAATAAAGATTGGAAATATTGTATAATATAATAATATCAGTATTAAACATTTATAAGTGGGTTAATGAAGAAATCAATACAATTCTAATAATTTAATGAGACTAGCCTTCGGACCTTAAAAGTAATTTTAATTTTGTTTTATAGCAAAAAAAAATGGACATTAGAAAGTATTAAAATTTATTTTTCTTGTTAGTATTCTGGATTAGTTGGGTGAAACTAATATCACCTTTGTTGGCGATTGATGATTATTAAATTTTAGGGTAGAGCTATAAATTTCTCTCCTCTCTCAAGTTCTCCCGAGTATCCAATCATAGCTGGTGAGTTTGCCAAGTCAAATGGCAGCAAACTAACTGATGCCAGGTACGTATAGATAAAAAACGTAACCTATGCCAAAGGAATTTTTACTTTTCTAGATACATTTTTTTAAAAATTTAGTGAAATGGATATTTATTTTTTAATCATTTTTTAATTTAACCAAGCTGTGTTTTAAAGTATGACTTCTCTTTAATTTTTACTGCTTCAATCAACTAAAAAGATTAAACTGAAATTGTCTTCCAAAACGTGACTCCAATTTTATTTCTTAAAAAAGATAAAAGAATCCGCCTCTTTAATAAAAGAAGTTTGGAAAATTGTGTTTTAAAATACAATTTTGTTAGGTAGAAGTCATATTTTAAAAAACAACTTATTCATATCCTGTAATTTATCCATAATTTTCTTAAAAAATTATGTCTTAAACGAAAAAATAGTCAAGGTTTAAAATTATAAACTCCAAAATAATCAAATTTTGGAATTTGACAGCCTAAAAAAGGTGTATTTTCATCAGTTATATTCAAGATTCAAAACCACTCACTCCCAAGAAAAATAAAAAATAAAAATCATTTGTTACGTGCAGACAATGCGAGGCAAATTCAATAGATGGAAATAAAATCAAAGGGAAAATAGTGGTCTGTGATGGCCCGAATGGCGATTTTCGATCTTACGAAGTTGTTACGACAATTAAAAATTTGGGAGGAATAGGTCTGGTTTTAATTACCGATGCATATGGATTAGCAGTAGAAAATTTCGTGGACTTCCCAGCAACATTCATAAGTCCAAAGGATGGCATCTCAGTCCTCCAATATATCAAATCAACCAGGTAAGGATGATAAGCAAACATGGTTGGTTAATTTCAGAATTTGCTTTGATCACAGCTTAGTTTAACTGTTTATCCATATAATATGAAGCAACCCAAAGGCAACAATACGAAAAACAGTTACAGTTCTTGATTATAAGCCTGCTCCTAAGGTGATAAAGTTTTCATCTAGAGGACCTTCGAGGCTTTCAAGCAATATTCTCAAGGTATGATATGATGATATAGGATTACACATATCATGATGCTCAATGCTTAAACAGTAAACAAAACTTTTCTTCTTTCTCTGTAGCCTGATATTGCAGCACCAGGAGTAAACATTCTTGCTGCATGGATTGGAAATAGCAAAAATGTTCCCAAAGGAAAACAGCCCTCACCCTACAACATAATGTCAGGGACTTCCATGGCCTGTCCACATGTTTCAGGACTTGCATGTAGTGTCAAAACACACAACCCCACTTGGAGTCCCTCCGCAATCAAATCTGCCATCATGACTTCAGGTCAGCCATTTGATGAATATATAAATTCAACTTCCTGTGATTTCTTAAGGGTAACAATAACTCCTTTGTCAAGGGTACTCATATATAAATTTTTAAATTAGTAATCCTAGGTAATGTGATATAACAATGTGTAATTTTCATCATTTTATAAATATGCAGCAATTCAAAACGACAACCTCAAGAGTCCCATAAGAAATGAATTGGGATCCTTAGCCACACCTTATGACTATGGAGCAGGGGAAATAGCAACATCTGAATCATTACAACCAGGGCTGGTTTACGAAACCAACACCGGGGACTACGTGAACTTTTTGTGTTACATTGGACTTAACATAAGCGCGATCAAGGTCATCTCCAGAACTGCCCCTGACAATTTCAGTTGTCCTAAGAATTCGAGTTTTGATCTCGTCTCCAACATCAACTACCCTTCCATAGCAGTAAGCCTCACAGGCAAAGGAGATGTGAAGGTGATTAGAACTGTCACAAATGTTGGTGAAGAAGATGAAACAGTGTATTCTCCCACTGTGGACGCTCCAAGTAATGTAACTGTCAAATTAACTCCGGATAAACTCAAATTTACAAAATATAGTAAAAAACTAAGCTACGAAGTTATTTTCTCAGCTTCGACATCCTTAAAGAAACATTTGTTTGGATCTATTACTTGGAGCAACCACAAATATACAGTTCGAATTCCTTTTGTATTAACAAAATAGTAAAACAAAAATAAGGATTAATAAATGCAAGCAAAGTTCTTCATGCATGATGCCTATTCTCTCTGGTCGTACTTATTATTTATTTGCCCTTTATATGGCTTAACTAATTACTGCTTGAGCTTCTCAAATATAATTTCTTTTGCACACATATAATGAAATGTGTGTTTCAATTACATTAATGTCGTAGCTGGATGGAATTAAATATCCTGTCTTTTACACGGGTTGGCAATTCGACATCAAATTCTTTGCTTCAAAAGTAGTTAGCAGACTAAAAATATGACAAGTAGTAGGTTAGTTTAGTGTGGTCTCCTACCACCTTGGTATGTGTTTCTTTTCTACTATCACACATTTAAAAACAACAGAGTAAATTGGTTATGTTCAAGACATTTTTAAACAGATACTATCACACCTTTAATCAGCGAGGACAATTGAAATGTAAAGCTGATAGGCTATTACAAGCAAGCAAAGCAAATGCTATTTATTTCAGAGTTGACACCTTGTTGATATAATTCATTGTTTATTATGAGTTAAAATATATTTTGAAAAAAAAAAAATGAGTAGTTTAAAATCTTCTTAAGATTTCATATTTTTTAATAAAAAGGTTGTTTGTTCGCAAATTACATTTTGGTGTAAAACCAAAAACTTGTACCCGTTCATTGTGAACAACTAATGCTAAACATCACCAGTTAACTCCCAAATACATTTTGCATAAAAAAGAACAAACATATTTTGAACCAAATAAATGTATATAACAGACTAACAATTCATATCACCTGATAAAAAAAGTGAGAACTCGGCTAATAAATAAATACATACATATTCATCAAAGGGACCAATTAGATTGAAGCATTAAAGCAGCTATTTTAGATTTCCCATCTGTTCCCAATACAACACCTGGCTTCAGGCAAAATTTATTACCCATGTTAAATTTCAGGTAGGATTCAGCCTGAAAATGAGCCTCATTTGCTGAATTTACTATGAATCTACTGAGACTTATTCCCCAGCCTAATGAATCTTCTGAATCATCACATATGGTTACACCGAATTGTACAGATTGTGGATTTAATTTGTTCATCTCAAGCCAACCTCCAAGTTTTGTAAAACCATCAATTTCGGACTGCGCCATCAAGGCAATAGAACGACCCAAAGTGCGTGTTCCCATTGATGGCAATACTTCAGGTGCTGCCTCAGAAACTTCATTTTGCTTTGACAATACTATTGGAATGGTAAAAGCACCAAAATTTCCAAGTTTCTTTGATGATAAAGGCATGCTGTGAAGACCCAAAATTGACAGGTTTGTTCCTCTAGAAAATTGATACACAAGTTGCCCAAAGGTGCTAGATGTATGTAGACTTTGCAGACCAGTTACGTGTTGAGCCAATGAAGCAATAACATTTGACTTTCTCACAGTTAAGCCTATAGCAGTACCATTGTGCAAGTGAAGAAGAGGTGGTCCAAAATACGAAAAATCTGTAAACCCTTTTCCAACCTAAATGCAGCACTACACCTTGTCAGCATATGAATAGCCAAATTAGGAAAGGGTAGAGTAAAAATGGATATCAACAAACAAGCCAAAGAGCCAAAGAATATAATATTTGCAGTTTAAAAGAACTGTATCTTAAGTGAGCAATGGAGCTCCGTTTATAGCCAAAAAAAAATAGCAAATCCAGATAAAAGGCAGGCAAATTAAACAATTCATAATTCATCTACGTAGACACAGGACTTGACCTCTGAATAATGACCCCGTGTTTTTCAGATAAGCCATATCCACACTTAAGATGACTTTTTGCTGCAAAATTTTCAAGGCTAGCCTTTGTGTTTCTATCAACTAGCATGTTGTTTTGATGCTTTTCAATATTTTTACCCAATTGGGACAATCTGTTGAACTTGTAGTCTCTAACTATTTAACTTCTATGGTCCGATCAGATTGGTGTTCCTCGGGTGAGAATTCAAGAATATGGGCTTCATATGGAAAAACCATTCCTGGATTTTTCATATCTAATTTCAAGGGAACACCAAATGGAAAAAAAAGAAGCTAGACACCACAAATTCTAACAGTGACTAGAGAAACATACAAAGGTAAACAGTACCTGATCAAAGGAATTGGAAGCAATTGCAACATCTCTGCCCCGGGCACCTATAGGCATAGCAACTAAAGAGAACCAATCATTGAAATTTGCTGTTAAACTAAGCTTGGAGAGAGAAAGAGGCTTTTCATCGCAATGTTCCCTGCCTCCATGAGTGGCCACAAACTCAGCAGCACCAGAACATTTTTCCCCAATTGTTGTTTCAAAAATGAACCTTGAATCAACCCCTGTTCTGATTCCACACTTTTCTACAACATCCAAGTTCTGCTGATTAACATCACTCAGCACCAACAAAGAACCCAAAAATTCGAGGTGACCCCTCACGTGAGTGAAGCTCTCTTTAAAGGGCCCACCTTTGGTGGACTGATAGAAAGAGAGGATCCGCTCAACCTTCTCTTGCCTGTCTCTGAGTTTCATAATATCGGAAAACGCTTCTCTCTGCAACCGTTTAAGGATTTCAATCTGAAATTACCATTACACACAGTGAATAGCCGTTCAAAAAAAAAAAAAAAAACACAGTGAATAAATGCTAAAGAACTTGCACAATCCCAAAACATGAGAGAGAATACCGGATTGCGGCGGCGAAAAACGCCGTCAAGAAAGTCCTGGCCGGATTTGGTGAAGGCATTGATCTTCTCCAACACCGCTTCCATTGTTGTTATCCACGAACTCAACTAACGAAAACCTAAGTTATTCTGACGTGGATAAGAGTAATTCAACACTGTAAATGAAATCAAAGACTTAATTCAGTATTATAAATAAATTAAGGGACTAAATTGATTATTAAACTTATTTCATTGTAAGTTTGGTCCATTAATAAAAAATTATATTAAAAGTACTATTTCATTTAGATTAATAAGTTAATTTATATCTAGATAAAAGTGAGGCTGGAGGTCTTGAAAGGTAAATTAAATTATTTTTATTATAACATAATTAAAACAGCAATTAGCTAATTGGTATATGATAATTTATTTTTCAAATATAAATATTAGTGATGTGAATCATCTTGATTTATTAGTCATGTCTGATATATATTATTAATAGTTATTTAATAGCTAAAATATTAATTTATAAGAGAAATATATAGCACTTGTGAATGCCATCATGTGGAAGAATTTAAAAACTACATTATAATATGGAATACAATTAATAGTTAACCATATGAACCAAAAAATATGTCAAGTATTTTTTATAGCAACTTCCTTCCTTTCTCATTTTTATTAAATTTATTTTTAGTTGTCAATAATATATTGTTACTTAAAAATTTTAAAAGGCTCTAGTCAAGACGCAAAGGTATGTAAGTACAAAAAGAATATGAAAATAATATAAAATTGCAATAACAATACTGAAAGTAGAGAGAACACTAGACTCTTCTTAGATGATTTTTTTTAATGTGTTGGTTTAATCGTTATCTTTTGATCAAAAAACAAAAACTAAGTTGTTGAGGTACATCAATCCTCCTTAATCCAAAAGGACAAAAAATATTTTCTCTTTGTTTATAAACATAACATTTAATGGCATCGTTTTGGTTTGGGCACTTGGTTTACAATATCAATGCTTGTTTGTTGATACATAATTCCATTCTAAAATTACCATAAACACGTCAAGGAAGTCTGGACAGAATTTGGTGTAGCTGAGTTTCTCCAAGACTTAGTCCATTCATTTTAACATTGTTGATAAACTAAATGAGAATCATAAATAAACTACGGGTCAAATTGGTTATTAAACTTATATTTGTTTATGAGTTTCTTCTATTAATTAAAATTATATTAAAAACTTATTTAATTTAAAGCAGTGTTAATCTATATAAAGATTAAAATAGAAAAACAAAATGAAACAGAACGTGTACTGTTGTTGTCGTTTTAGTTTTGGTACTTCATTTACAATATCAAGACTTTTTCTGGATGTGTTTTTTTTTTTTTTTTTTTTTTTTTTTTTTTTTAATTTTTTTTTTTATGTTTTTTTTTTTTTCTTTTTTTTTTGTTTAAATTTATTCTCTTATACTTAAC
>Ga0099824_1002923_pt1 | contig 25028 bp, 14 predicted proteins | sample SiratrowhiteBW_FD_76837 | JGI IMG/M metagenome (GOLD analysis project Ga0099824, IMG submission 76837) | Root nodule microbial communities of legume samples collected from California, USA - Siratro white BW | ecosystem: Host-associated > Plants > Roots > Nodule | place: USA: California...
TATATATATACCATTCCCAAAGTATTATAAATATCTACACTTTTATGAAGATTTTAGAATATAAACAAGTATCCAAAAAAATTTATAAACATAAAAGAAAAAAAAATGACAACCATGTCATCTTATTCAGTGTTACATATTATCATCACAAGTTTTAAAACAAACACAACAAAAAAAATAAATTTAGAATTTAAAATATTTTTAATAATAACTAAAATTTTCAACATCAAAATATATGATTTATCACTTTTTCATCCATTATATATATAACAAATCAAATCTATAATATACTCAATGTTAGTATTACTCAAATAAGCACTAATCAATATATATAGTCCTTTTGTTGTGAAATCCACACAACCATATTCATAAATTCACATTCATAAATGAATCAATCATCCTCATATAATAAAGTTAATTTTTGTAATTTTCTTTACTGACCTTTTTTTAAATTGTAATTATTTATATGAATCTTTTCTGACTCTCACTATCTTATAATCTTTATCAATATGATTTCAGTATACTATTAGAAGATACCTCCTTCTAAACAAATCTCAAAATAATAATGACCATTTTAATAAATCTCAACATGATATTTTATTTCCTGAAAATACTATATCTCGATCACATTTTCACACCATTAATAGCTTGTATCATACATGATAAATGGATAAACACATGAATATAAAATACTACTAATGAATAAAAGGAAAAGGTCAGAAGCAAAAAATTTATAAAAAAAAAGCTAAGTATTGCATGTCTTTTCAGGATGCCCGACACAATTGAGGTCACGTTTGGCGCAAGCTGATATCGCGCCTTGCGACAATAAGTGGCCCCCGATGCTATTTAAACCCTAGAGCACCTCGAGCAAGTTGTGCTTGGCCTCAACGGAATGGTGCCCGATGTGACTAAACTCAAGAACATCCCCTTTGATGGCACCTAATGAAACATGTTGTGTTGGACGTTTTCACCTCTGAATAAGCTTCTAAAGAATACAAAGTTTACATTTAAACATTCAAAACACCCTTAAAACATACTCTTTAACTACTAATTTAAAACAATCTCATTTTACCATTCAAAACCTCATCAATCCTCAAAACATCATTTTACTATCAACTATTTGAAATCTCATATACTCTTACAATTTCAAAAACATACAACAATATACAGTCAATTCTGAAAGAAAACTTTGAAATTGGTGACCACTTCACTCCCATTTAGATCTTCTAGCCTAGGGTGCTATTAAAATATTTAAACTAGTTTTCTTTACTCTATTAGAAGTCTGAGTACTCAAAGAGCTCAAACTCCTAAATAAAAAATAAGGATAGTCTAACCTGTACCATAGAATTCTGATAAATGATCTGAACACATAACCAGGCTTCTAAACTCACAGAGACTAATCCTGAAGTCTTAGACACCACATGTAAAGAATATTTATCCAGATAAATAGAAAAACTCAAAAGTGACTCTAATAAATCTTTTGGTCAACCAACTTTACTCTACTTGCTACTAAGAGTCCAATGGTGGGCCATGATCTTCAATATGATAAAGGATAATGTTAGAAATCTAGATAGAAGGTAGAGGGTTTTTTTAGAGAAATTATGGTTATATTATAATGAAACCTGAATAATTAATTTCTTTATTTATATGAATTTTTTACTTTAATAATAATATATTCAAATGTCGTTTTATTTATACCATTTATACTCTATAGCTACTTTCTAAGTTCTTAAAATAATATAATCGATGCACGAGAGTGAATTGTTTAAGAATATAACGTTGTTCAATAATATTTTATTGATAAGTGGAGGTGATTTAAGAATATAAAGTTGTTCAATAATAAGTGGAAATGGATATTAGACACAGAAAGTTGAGTCTTTAGAAACCAATCCTATAATCAAGGTATCGGTTTGAAAGGAATTTGAATGATAGCAACACATCCAATGTCACGATGGTGAAGAAACCTAAGAAAAGTTTGTGAGGGGATGAAGGACAAAAGTAGTTTAGAGTGTAGAATGAAAAATAGAATCAAGAAATCACATTCTATTTTGGAAAGACAAATGGGTAAGAGAGGTACCTTGATGTATAACTTTCCTAAAATGTAATTTAGAAAATTGTAATGATATAAGAGCTAGGAAGGTGGAATGGAAATTATTGGGAGTGAAACTTTAAATGCAGAAAAGAGTGGTTCGAATAGGAGAAAATGCACTTAAGTGAATTTATGCAATAGATAATAAGGAGAAAGGCAAAGACTCCAGCATAGACATTCATATAAAATGACAGAGTTGCTAGCATTAGCAGAATTAGTGAGTACATGTTGAGATAAATGGTTACACTGAAATATATAAGAAGACATCATGGGGAGTTTTCCGCTAGGTTGTATTATTGGCTGTGACAATGTGTCCATATGATTTTTTTTGGGTTATTTGTAATTTATAGGCCTATGCATGTTATGTTAATTGTTTTTGTTTTGTTCTGCTCTTATATATGGATTAAAGTCCTTCATGTGCTTTTAATTTAAATTCTTTTTCTGATAAATTTCTCTTTATAATTAATCTCAACTTCATACGAAGGATATATATATATATATATATGAAAGGAGAGGCAATGTCTTCTTATTCATAATTTTTAAATTAGTTTTAACACGCTTTAAATTTTGGTTAATAATTTTTAACATTTTTTACTACATTGATCACTTCTCCGGATAAAAATATCATGTTCATAGTATTGGGGCATGGTACGTACTGATTTTAATTCACTAATAGGTAGAGTAAAGTTTCATATTTTTTATATAATAGTAATTATATAACACATAAATTTTATATAGTAAACATATGTATAAATATTCATATATTTATCTTAGTATTTCAAAATATATCTCGTAACATAAGATTTAATAAAAATATCTCCATATAATTATAAAGTAAAATAAAGTTTTTTCTATTAGTTTAATGAGGAGTCACATCACTTAATGCTAAGGTATAACATATTATCATAGCATATTTAAAAAATAAAATAAATATCACATAAAAGAAGAATAAGCTAAAGAGTTTTAAAATATATAATCATAAGTTAAATTTCTATGCTTTCATAGTTCATCTCATGCATAAAGTTACTGTTATCTTATCTTTACAATAACTCATATAATATATATACTAACTCATATACAAAGACACTAGTCTATTTTCTAAAGACTAGTTGATCAGTACAAGCAAATGATTCCTAGGTCGTCTAATTCCTGTCAAAAGAATTAAACACACAAAGAGAAAAGAGAGAGGGGGGTTTCGTGAAATATTTAATAAAATAAAAACCAACAACGGATTCCTTAACCGAATTAAATTACCCTCTTGATTAGATTGCAGTCCACTTAACACAGGATAAAGAAATCCATGCTTAACTTATTGAACCCTAATTCCAACCCCGAATTAATTAACTAAGCGATAATTAACACAAGTTTTCCTTATGCAAATTAATCATATACATCATTTATTCCATTCCAACAACTTGTGACTCACTCCATTAAGCATGAACAGAGACACGAAATTCATCTGAACCGAAACATTGAAACATTAAGCATGAACCAGTAAAAGCATTAAGCACAAAAATATAACGATGAAGAGTTAAATGACGAAGAGAGCAAAAATAACACAACAACAACCTCAAAGCTTCATGGCAATATGAATCAAAAGGATAACCTTATAAATTATAATTAGTCTTCCATTAAATTAAATTCGAGTAAATTCCAGTAAAGCAAACTGAAATTAAATGCAAAACTGAATTAGAATAGGAAGGAAATTAAATGAAATTAAAGCAGGAACAAAATTAAATTAAAACAGAGAACAAACTGAATCCCAAAAGCCAAGACTATCAAATATTTTGGCTTCACCTCTTTAACAGGCGGCTAGACTTAAGTCAGTCCTGAACAATAAACCTAATGGGCCTAAATCTTTCAATTCTGATCCAATAAAAAAAACTAAAAATAAAAACTGATAATGTGGCAGTTCCTCTTCAATTCCAGAATTAATATCCAAACCCAATAAAATTCCAAAGCTGGTATGAGAAAATAATAATAAAATTAGCTCAAAAAATTTGAATTAAATAAAATTACGAATTTCTAGTAAATGAAGCCGTGAAATGGAGAAAATAATAGGCAGTTAAACACCAAATCACTACTAAAAATAGGTACACAAGGACAAGTAAATAGGAGAAAATAATGACTCATCACTCGTGCATTGAATAAAATTCAGAGGTCGGTACCTGTCACATGACTCCTAGTTGTGAAATTTACACAGCCAACAACCCAAAATGAGTCACGTCTGGTCCAATGAGTTATTTCCAACACCGTAACACAATCATATAAACCTGTTAAACCTATATGATCTACTAATCCTATCGATTGTTTTCCATATCATAACGTAGTCATATGAACCTCCTTCGAATATTACTACCTGAATATTTTCATCAATATATTCCAATATACAAGTAGAGTCAGGATACTTCTTTATTGATCAAATCTACAAACAATGAACAACCTAAATAATCTCAGCACCAGTATTTCCTTTTTCGAAGATATTGTGTCGTGATTAGACATCACATCAATCAACAATAGTTTTAAAATCATTTCTCAATTCACAACAATTCACAATACTTCAAAATTATCAAACATATAAAATTCCACAATCAATTCCTACAAGAAAGCTTGGAACTGGTGACCACGTCACCCCCATCCAGGTTTCTAACTTAGGGTTCTATTGAAAATAAGACTAGTTTCCCTAACCTAAATTCACAAAGAGCTCCAAAAACTTAGGGATCTCAAAGATAGCCTAATATGCACCACAAAATTCTGATTAACGATCAGGACACATCATTAGAACTGAATTAACAAAGACTAATCTTGATGATAGAAATATTACATGCAATTATAATCTAAACTCAAGTGACTAGAAAAACTTAAAAACTGACTAAAAGGAAAAAGGAACAAAAAATATTACTTAATCTAAGACTCTTATCGGATAGTCTTACTTTAATCGCCACCACGAGTCTCGTCAATATGATAACAAATGAGATAAAAAAATCTAGAAGGAAGATACATAACTCTAAAGGATAACAGTTTTAGAGAGGTGGTGATGTTTATAAAAAAGAAACCCGAATACTGATTTCCTAATTATATAAACTTTTCTCTTTCAAAAAAATATTTAGGTTTATTTATATCTAAAGATAAATCATAGGTTTTAATATGTCTCTATTTTAAAGCTATTTTCTAGGATACTACAGGTAATGTGTTTAAGTATATTTCTATCTTTTATGATGCATGAGCCATAAATTTCTATTTATTAGCCTAAATATTTTATCAATGAGAGAACTAACTACAAAAATTAAAATATAAAAAAATAAAGGCTTGATTGAGTTTTAAATATTTCAATAATTTTGGATATTTTCAATTTTATATATTTTAAAACATTCTATTGAGTGTTCAAAATATTTTTTATTTCTTGAGAAGGAGCGAGTTGAAGGAAATTGAATAAAAAAAATGAGTGAATTGATTGGCGAGTTTAAACTGGATTACACTGTCTCGTTGACTACAAAACAAATGGTTGGTTACTTATAGAAAATAAAATATATTTTGAACACTCAATAAAGCGAAACTTTTTAATAAGTATCCAAATTTGTAAGGTACTTAAAACTTAATTAAATCAAAAATAAAATTTGAAGTTGAAAATGCATTAAATTATAATCAATCAAAATTTGGGATTAAATAAAATTACAATACAAAGCGAAATAACTAGTGATAGAGATGACAAATGAACTCGTCATTGTAGGTATTGTCCAAATTTGTCTCATTTTTAACCAAAAATATTGCATTAACTGGCTGACACGGCTATAAGTGATACCCAATTTTTTAAATTGAGTATAAGGATTGAGATCAAACATATTCACGCTTCCATAAGATCCTTATATCCATCCTTGTCTTCATACTTATCACTATTGTTTTAAATTAATAAAATACATACTTGATTAGGTAACATAAGTCTTTTCATTTTACACGCTCCATTAATAAGTGTTGTGTATGTGCATAAATCCAACTGAATATTTTTCTTTTATCATTGTCTTGTCTAGATCATGATCTTTACATAAAGCACATAACAAGGGATTGTAAGTTCTTTCTTTTACTTGATGTCTATCATGCATCTCATCAATAAGATTCTAAACATATGAGCTTATCCCATATTTTTTTCAATATCAATAAAAGAATTACAAGTTACTCTATCACAACCCCTATTCTTCCCATGCATTTCTTGAAAGAGATTCATAACCTCATCCACACTTTTATTCTTACATAATCCGTTAATACTAATACTGGATTTGTAATCATCAGGAGTTACTCCTAGGGTCATAATATAGAAGGCATGCGTAGCATTTTTTTTACTAACTAATACCCATTCATTAAAGTATTAAAGGTGAAAATATTAAGTTTTACACAAGCTTTCAACAACACAACTAACCCATTCTTGACTTCTTTCAGCTTTCCCCTTTTACATAATGCATCACTCAGTATAGTATAGGTTACAACATTAAGAAGAATTCTCTTTGGCAACCATTTCAGGGTACAAATTATAAGTCTCATTTTAGTTTTATCTTTGAATAGACCATCACAAATTGTGATATACATTATCGCAATAGGCTTAGTTGATCAGCCTTCAATTCTTCTTCAAAACAAAACTGTATGACAACTTTGGTTTCTCCAATTTTACACAACCCACCTATCAAAATACCATAAGTTACTTGAGTCGTATGAAAACCCTGTGCAACCACCTTGTTATGAATGTTTGAGTGTTTTCTTGACCTCACCCTTAAGGAAGAGACCATTCCTGAATGTATTGAAAATGCAGTTTGAGAATCACGGCAAATGCAAGGAAAGCGAGCAATGGATGGATTAAAAAGGGAAATAGCAATGGGGTAATGTTTCATCCTCCCGAGTGACCACAAAATCCTTCCAAGTTCGATTTTGGGAGGAACAGGACACATGAATCACGCGATTGAAATGGGAAACATCTTTGTCAAGCAAAGAGGGTTGCAAGTGAGAGTGAGAACAAAAGAGGGAAGTGAGGATTTGAAGAAACTTGGGAATGGAAGGACACAGGCAAAACCTTATCCTTCTCATAAGTCACTACACTGTTCAAGGCTAACTCATAATCTGGATCACCCTTTTCCTCTCCGCTTTGAAGTTTGTCATCATCAATGAAAGTGTGAATTCCCTTGTCACTAAGAGCTTTGTAGAGAAGAGCACTGAAAACATAACACGTTCTTCCCTTCTCAAGCTGAGGAACACAGCATATGTGATTCCACGGGAACGTGGAGTCGCGATTGGAACAAAGTCTACGAGTGATAATTGTTAGTGTGTTGGGACTGTAAATGGAATCAAACTTTGAATAAATACGAAATTGGAAGAGTGAAGTGTAACGTAATGTAAAGTGGAGTACTAAACAATAACTAGCGTGGAACCTTTTGTACCTTAAGCCCATGAATCTTTTGAAACCTCTCCATGTCGCTTTCTACAATTTGCTTCATTTGTGGTCTATAATGCAAGCAATCGTGAAGTGTTATTTTTCAAGTAAAAATTAGCAATTTTCCCGTTTCTTGACTAATCAAGTAAAAATGTTGTTTAACATACTACGTAGATAAAACCTATACTGATACTTTCTTACATCTAATTCACAATCCAATGCCATACTGAAACACCAAATTGAATTCCAATATATATTGATCAAGAAAAATATTAATCATGTGCCATAATTGATCACTCTGCTTCTAATAATTCTAAAATGAATCAACACAAGTTGCATCCTGAAGCATAAAGCCATATACCTTTGAAGATCCCCACTTTTTCATCACCAGTTTCCTGCTTTATCCATTGCTACCCACAGTCCATAAAGACGCTACTTTGTGACTCGACAATTCCACAAGTAGCAGTCATAGTTTATGAAGCCAGGGAAAATCTTGAATTGAAAATGGAAAATTCTTTAATGGGAGTGTACTGGAAATAAGGTTCCCTTATGTTTTCCATTTGTTTCTTATATTTATGGAGAGCTCTCAAGATATAGCAGCATGAAAGAAGGAGGTTTCAAGAGAGGTCAGCCTGATGAGTGAAAATTCCTAAGTTTGGTGCAACCAAAAGCTCTCAATATTTTAAGCTTATATAGAAAACCAAGTAAATAAATTCTCACAATTTTCAAACCAAAGTTTCTCCACACTTGGTAACCAGATATGTAAGGTATCTTGGTTAAACATTTGCATTTGAAACATTAAAAACTCTTAGATTCACCAACTTCTGCAAAGAAAACAAAAAGAATTAAATGAATTTACTAATTTACGAGATAAGGAAATTATACTCATTAAACTTGCCTTCAACAAGTTTGTCAACTCCATTGTCGAAATACTACTGCAGGGTAACTTGCATATGGCAAGTTCCTTTGGATGAAAATCAGATGGTAAACAATTTGACGGATATCTCCACCATTCATTCAAGCACTCTCAAATTATCTGGGAGATATTCTGGACCTTTGGAAAAATTACCATTTCTAATAATGAGTGTTTTGAGGTTTTGCATATTCTGGAAGGCCTTTCCTTCAACTGCTTTCACAATTGTTGGTGTAATTTTCTCTCCTCTCTGAAGGTTTTCATCATCAATGAAAGTGTGGATTCCACTGTCATGAAGAGCTTTGTACATATGGCCCATAAAACCATAGAGTGTGTCTAAGTCTCTGAAGCTGAGGAACACATCGTAGCTGCATCTGAACATGACTCCAGTCCAACTGAGTCATACTGCTTTATAGCAGATTCTCATTCTTTTTCAAAGCAATGGAAAGCAAGATGCATAAGTTACAACATGTTAAAGCCTTGTATGATGTCAAGGTTAACAAAAATTTATTTTCTCTTCTAATTTTAACACCAAATCATAAATCCAAGTGAAACTTAATCCAACAAAATTTTGAAGTAAAAAAAAGACTGGCAGGGTGGGGTACCCATGTGTGATATGAAAGTTAACAAGTCAGTTACTTGATGCAGAGCCATCTTCCATTTCACCAACTTTTCCGTGTTAAGCTTGAGCCTCTCCTTGTGTTTAGTCAAGGGTTCTCCAAAACTTCCTTTCTGCCATCGCACCAGAGTTGGATCCACATAATAAAAGACTGGTAAAACCAGCAGTCTTTTTTCTCTTAAGCCAGTCAATGATGGTTGCAAGTTCATCTAAGCAACGGGTGGAGGAAGCATAGTTTATAGAAAGCACAGTGATATCAATCCTCGACTCTTCAACTGCTTTCACAATTGTTGGTGTAATTTCCTCTCCTTTCTGAAGGTTTTCACATCAATGAAAGTGTGGATTCCACTGTCATGAAATGCTTTGTACAGATGGCCCGTAAAACCATAGAGTGTTTCTAAGTCTCTGAAGCTGAGGAACACATAGTAGCTGCATCTGAACATGACTCCAGTCCAACTGAGTCATACTGATTTATAATAGATTCTCATTCTTTTTCAAAACAATGGAAGGCAAGAAGCATAAGTTACAACATGATTCAATTTCTAACCTAATAGGAACTGACAAAAGATCTCTAGAAGACAGATATGAGTTCCAAATAAAGTCAAGTCAACAAACTAGTTTGGAAAAAGTTCTCCTTCTTTAATCTCCTTAACTATAAAGTTATTATTTCAGTTCAGCTTCATGACCTCAGTGTTCGATCCTAACAACTAACAAGACAACTTGGTATCCATGCTTATATTATAAATTAGTACATTGACCACTGCATAAGTTATGCTTATACTATATATTATAAATCACACCCTCAAGAATTATGTTCTTTCCTTTACTTCATCGAAATTCATGAACTTCAGCTACTTGCTATGTTACTATCTGCATTCTGCAATGCAAACACTTTACCGTAATACTTTCAATAATTTAAGAAGGAAACATTTTCAACAATCATGGCATTTTTCAATTTTTCTGTCTTCAAAAATTCTCTGGTTAATATATTTTCGTCTCACATAACATAGAGAACTAAATTTCTTCTATTATTAATAGATTTTAAACACTATATCCACGAGACATCGAGAAGTCAATGAGCATTGGAAAATAATGAGAGTTAGTTAGGATATTAGTATTAAGAAAGAAAGATTAATAAAATTCATTGACAGACAATCAGACCCTAGATACAACCCTTCTACTAATCATATATACAAATTTTAGAATAAAAATGTAATTTTAAAGGGAAGAGATGTACCATAACAATCAAAATGTATATAAGGAAATAGAAATAATCAACCTTTCACATCCAATAAGGAACAATGAAAACATCAGTAACAAATAGACCACTCCATAACAAAATGCTCTGATCAAACAAAAAACTAAATTTTCAAACTATTCATTCATGTACAATCTACATCATTTACCCAATTTAATATGAAAATGGGGTGTCATCTCAAAAAAAGTCTCTAGTGATCATTTTACAAAGGAATTTTTCTGCTTTATCGTTCTCATCCTTTTCAAATAGAGCACGGATGATTATGTCGAAAGTTACAGCACTAGCCATGCAACCATTGTCTTCCATTTGGGAGAACAAGGTCAATGCATCATCAAGCAAACCCTCTTTACAAAGCCCATTTATCATAACATTATACGTGTAAACATTAGGACGGTAACCTTTAACTAAAAGGTTTTGAAAAATCTCTTGTGCATTTTTAAGTCTTCCAGCTTTACACATTCCATCAAGAAGTGTCGTGTAAGTGCATAAGTCCGGCTGAATTCCCTTCTTGATCATTGTCCTCACTAAATCAATTGCTTTGTCTAGATCATTGTTTTTGCATAAAGCACATAACAAAGGATTGTAAGTTATTTCGTTTGCGTGACGTCTATCATGCATCTCATCAATAAGATTCCAAACATATGAGCTTATCCCATACTTTTTGCAGAAACCATCAATAAGAGAATTGTAAGTCGCTGTATCACAAACCATGTTCTTCCGATGCATTTCTTGAAACAGATTCATGGCTTCGTCAACCCTTTTATTCTTACATAATCCATTAATACTAATACAGTAGCTATAAATATCAGGAGTTACTCCCATTTGAGTCATAGCATAGAATGTATGTTCAACTTTCTTCAGCTCATTGACTAAGTAATACCCATTCATCAAAGTATTAAAGGTAAAAATATCAGGTTTTACACAAGCTTTCAGCATCACAACTAACACATTCTTGGCTTGTTTCAGCTTTCTCCTTTTGCATAATGCATCAATAAGTATAGTATAGGTTACAACATTAGGAGAAACTCTCTTGCAAATCATTTCGGAGTACAAATCATAAGCCTCATTTGTAAGTTTATCTTTAAACATACTATCAAGAATTGTGGTGTACATTACCGCATTAGGCTTAGGCTTAGTTGATCGGTTTTCAATTCTTCTCAGCAACTGAACGGCAACTTTGGTTTCTCCAATTTTGCACAACCCATCCATCAAAATACCATAAGTTACTTCAGTCATGTGAAAACCCTGTGCAACCACCTTGTCGTGAAGGTTGAGTGCTTTCTTGACCTCACCCTTAAGGCAAAGACCATTCATGAGTGTATTGAAGATTATGGTATTTGGATCATAACCCAGTTTGAGAATCATGCCAAATGCAGAGAAAGCGAAATTCATTTGAGACAAGTGACAGAAACAATGGATGATGATGCTCAGAGTAACAAAATCAGGGTGAATTCCATTGAGTTTCATTTGATTAAAGAGGGAAATAGTGGTTGGGTAATGCTTCATCCTCATAAGTGACCCCAAAATCCTCCCAAATTCGATTTTGGGAGGAACGGGACGCATACGAAGCAAGCTATTGAAATCGGAAACAGCTTCGTCTAGAAATGAGGGTTGCAATTGAGAGTGAGAAGAAAAGAGGCAACTGAGGATTGGAAGAAAAGGAAGAAACTTGGGAATGGAAGGATAAAGGGAAAACCTTAACCTTCTTGACATAGACATTGTTATAATATAAGTTTCCAGCAAACAACAATAGGATTGATCGGAGAAATCGAAGTTAGGTTTTTCGGAAACAAGTAATAGTTACCATTCGCTTGCGAAATATTCCTCTCGTACTCCACGTGTTAACTGACAAAAAAAAATATAAAACAAATCATAAATTTAAAAATAATTATCTATTAATACCCATAATAAAAATATTTTTTTTAAACGAAAACTAAGAAAATGAACTACATCAAATAACGTAAAAAATACATTCAAATTAAAATCACTACATATTGTTATACTTGAAATTATATAAAAAAAGTTGATAGAAAAAATTTTGAAACCTAATCTTTGAAACCAATTTGGGATATTGTTTGATTACGTAAGTTACTGCACGATTCAAGGCAACTCATAATTACGAGAACTTTTTCCTTGAGCTCATAAATTCTTTGTTGTTTACTTTTGAGGTTGATGCCCTTTAGTATTTGTGATAGAAGGATGTTCTAACCCATGTTTGTTTGTTTCTTTTCTACTTTTACAACAAAACATGAACCATCAAAATTCTCGACAATTAAATCATAGTAGATACCTCAAGCAACCGTTGATTTTCTTATTAATAATGTGAAAGCTTCTTTGTTTTCAACACTTGTGAATATAGTCCAACTGGGTAATCCCCAACATGTACAAAAGAGGCACGAGCAATCTTGTGATAGACTGTTGTATAAAGTATACAATTTCATAAAATTTGCACAAATTGATAGGAACATTTGATTGACAAAGCAATACCTGTGTAAAAACTGAAGCGAAGGGTGAAAACTTATAAATAAACTAAATAAACTCCTTCACAAAACGTTATAATTGAGTTCAATTTTAAGATACTTCAATTAAAAAAATTTGAGGGCATATTTTTCACTGTCATCACGTTAAATAACGTTGTAGTTTTTCATGACCTCTTAAGCTCTTTTTTTTCTTAATTAACTTTGCGTATATAAATAAGTGTCTTCAAAATCTTTTTGACCATGCAAACTTGCTCTTAAATTTACCATCTTCAACAATTGTATATAAGAAAATTAATCAATGATTAGAATTCTGAACGAATCTTATTAACACCGAGTTTAAAATACACAATAAACGGGAAATAACTTAAAAGATAATTTATATTTTCTGTTTACAAATTAGGTTTCAGAAAATATTCTCCAAATGTGAAATTTTGTACTTTCAAAAATAGTTTTTGAAAGGTTAATTTCAAAAACTAAATATCAAAAAAATATATAAAATAAAAGTATATTAATAAATTTAAGGGGTGTAAAGCTTCAGTCCAACACTTTATTGACAATTTCTTTTTAGCACCTCCATATTTTCTTCTTAGACCTACATAACTGTGAGAAAAATCCACTCAATCCAAAATATTTTGAACCGTATAATTCAATAATTATTTCAAATTGTTTAATTTAGAATTTAAAAGAATACATTTGTATTTTACATTATAGAATATGTTTCTGATTGCATAATTTGGGATTGTGTGATTCAGAAATCTAAATATATTTTTGAATTTAAAAATATATTTTTTAAATTTTATAATTTGAAAATTAAAGCATAAATTTTAGACTTCTAACATATGTAGGAAGAAAGTAGGGGCCGAGAGCAAGAAATAGTCCCCTCCTCCTGCACCTCCATAGGTAAGCAAAAAATACAAATATGTCTTTAAATGATAAATGATAAATATTAAAATATCCTCTATTCCTATTTACTTCCTTAACTACTCTTATTCATTTCATTCGCTCCATTTTCCCTTTGCTTGCATTTGATTTACTGTTTTATTATAACATCCGGTTCAGTCATTTGTTTTACTGTAACATCCAGTTCAGTCATTGTATCTGTTTTTCACTTTCACCGTCAACAAAAGTGATCTGTGTGTGGGTGAGAGTTTGCAACGTTCGCATCGGAGATCACAGATCTAGGAGCGTATTTGCTTCAATCTGAATTAAAGCTTTAAACAAGTGAAAAGTAAAAGAAAATTTATGTTTATTAGCAATTTGTGAGTGGTATTGATGATTAAGATAGTTTATTTGATGATTGGGTTGTCGTCAAATGTGAATCTGCATCGGAAAAGATAAACTTCGTATGAACCGAATGTCCCGCATCCGATTTACATTTTGAAAAAAAACCAAAATGTAAACCGGATGAGAGGTCATCCAATTCACATTTTCATTTGCAAATGTGAATCGGATGGCCCACCATCCGGTTTACAATTTTTTTCACATCCAGTTTACATTTTGAAAAAAATTATAAACCGAATGGAAGACATCCGGTTCAATATTTTAAAAAAAAAAACATAAAGCCATTTTTACAGAAATAATTTCGACATTTTGACGAGGTTATTGGTGCAGAAAGAATCTGTCAATAGTACAATATATAGTTCAAATGGGCCGGTGAGAATGAACCCAAATCAAATTTATGTGAAAAAAGTTACTAAATTATCAAAGAGTTACCTAATCGAACAGTAACAAAACCTCATTAAAGAATGTGAAAAATGTTCATTTTTATGAACAGACGCAGGTTGTGCATAGGATCAGCAGAAGCAAAGATGAGTGGCGGCAACAGGAGCGGACCCCCAAAGCATCAGAACAAGTACGCATGGAAACCCAACGCAGGTCGCAAAATCAACGAAACTGTATGTGATTCAAACCATTTCTTCAATCTTACTTTGTTCCTATCAAATCAATGATCACAGAAACAACATTTGAATACTATTATTAACGTTATTACTGTTTGTATTCACAGGAAGTTGGAGGAAGGTTCAGACCCCTCTCTGAGATCACTGGGGTGTGTCCCCGTTGCAAGGAACAAATCGAGTGGAAACGTCGTTATGGAAAGTACAAGCCTCTTCTTCAACCTGCTAAATGGTACTATTATCTATCTACTCTTTTTTATTTTTCTTTACCCTTTTTTTGAAAAAAATGGTTCGTGAATTACATTAGATTGTTATCTTTTAGCTTTTGGTTGATTAGTTAGTTTACTGGGTTGCAGTCAGAGATGTTCCAAGCGCAATGTTCGACAAGCCTATCATAACTTGTGTTCTGGTTAGTATAACAATTGATTAATTTCACTTTTTTTTTGTCTTTATTTTTGGGCTTTGCCAAGTGGGTCTTTTTGGAGTGTGCGGTGGAAAGAGGATAATGGTGTATGTTGAATTGGTTGGGACTTGTAAGTGAATACATGGTGTTTGTGAAAAGTTCTCTGAGGGTGTATGAAATAATAGAGTGATGAAATTGGTTGAGAACTGAAATGTGTGTTTGCTTGCTCATTTTTACTTTTGGTGTAGGTTGTGCCAAGGAGCATGGTGTATGTGCAAAGTGCTGTTGCAGTAGGAAACAAATAGTTGGAAGGTTGTCTTTCTCACATATGATGGAGGATTCAGTTTTTGTTTGTATTTATAAAAACATGAGTAAGGTTTTTAAAAAAGTCTGTGATCGCAATGTCAGTTTCCAAGTTCATGCTGCTGCAATTGTGACCATATTAGCCACATTTGTCTTCAATTTTCCGCAATGTTGCAAAGACACTGTCACCCCAATTTGAAACCTTGAACTTAAGTTTTATGCAAAATGGGCATCAGTTAGCACCTCTGACCACTCAAAAGGAAAAGATGAATCTGCGTTTGATGTGTGATTTTGTTTCTTGTAGGGATTTGTCAGAAGTTGAGGCTGAGCAAAAGATGCTTGAGGAGGTTCCTTTTTCTATTTCCTTCCCTCCTTTCTGAATGTTAGACTCGTTCTTTTATGCAAAGCGGAAACTCATAATAACACTGGTATTTTTGTTGCAGGCCATTAAGAATTCTCGGGAGAGAGAAAGGAGAACCCTATTACGTGCTGTAAGATACCAAAACTAAGACCATTCATTTTTTTCACTGCAAATTATGCTTCTCTCTTTTCTCTAGGTCTTTCAGTCTAATCAATCTACCCCTGACAACATTTATAAAACAAACATGACTATAAATTGTACGTTATGTAACATTTTATTTGGAAATTATTTCACCTGGTTGGGTTTGTTAAACAATTCTAGTTTATGAAATTTGTTGCAGTACCAGCTGTTGATGCATATGTAATTCTCTAAAATTGTTGCATATACATGTGGTCACATGATTTATTTTGAGTTTATATTGGTATTTTAAAGTCATGATTAAGTTTTCATTGATGGCAAAAGCCAAGGACGGTAGTTGTATTTTTTTATACCATGTTTGTCTTTCTGTCCTGTTCTGCAAACGTGCTATGTTACTGATGATTCTACTTTCTACTCTTGCTATCAGATGAACAAAGAGAAATCTAAGAATTCAAGTAGTACCCCATCAGATACTAAAGGTAATAAAGTTGGACAACTGTTTCCAAATGCATCACTTGAAGACTATGCCAAACTGAATGGTGTTAAGGTGGGGCATGATGATGGTGAAATTTGTAAGGATGATAGTGAGGGTGAAGTTTGTGAAGATGAAGATGATAACAGTGCCAATGAAGATTGTGATGATGATTGTAATACTGACAATGAAGATTGTGATGATGATGGTAACACTGACAATGAAGATTGTGATGAGAAAGGAGACAAGAATGACGAAAGCATTAACGATCACCCCAATTCCAAAAATGAATGATTCCGGGCATTGTAGAAATTCAAATTACAATACCTATTTCTTTGCAGGCAATTTTCAGTTTATCTGTTGCGCATTAGGTGAGAAATATTGTGTTAAATATAAATTTTGGTTAGTTGTATCTTTATTTTGATCGCCTATGGGCGGATGCCTCCTTTTGTTTCATTGTATTTAACTTCTGAAGTTTAGTCTTCATTATTGATTTTTTATCCTGCTTCCAGACCTGTTATGCCGAGCATGATATCAGTTTTTTATGAAGTTATGAGCTTCATTTTGAGGTACATGGGTCTACTTATCAAACCAAAAAACATCTTAATATTTAGAGATACTTTGAGTTGTTTTGAGTTGTGTTATAAAATTTAAGGGCATTTGAAAGAGATTGTTGAGTGTCCTGTATTTTGGCACGTTGCCCAATCAGAATCAATAAAAGCTTTAAGTTGTGAAGTGGAGTCCTTTGAAAAAGAAAATGCCAAAAATGTCTTGGGCTGGTGCTCACTTAATATATATGGATGCGTTGAGTTGCCTTATACTGATCAATAGTTGGTGAATTGGCCTAGGAATTGCACTGGATAGTTGACATCTGATCTGTATTGGTTAAATATAAAAACTTTCCAATAATTCTCTTATACGAATTAATATCATAAGATTCAACTTCAGTCTTACGAATTAATATCATAAGATTCAACTTCAGTCTTGAAGAAACACTTAAGGTCTTTGATCATGTGAGTAACAGTAGGTTTAGATGCAAGTAATCATGTTTCAGTAAGAATATCCAATGCATATCTTTTTTTAAAAATATGAATTCTTTTGTGTGATTTAGCAGCTTCTAATCTAAAAGAAAATATTTTAGATTTCAGTAAAAATATCCAATGCATATCTTTTTTAACAAATATGAATTTTTTTTGTGATCTAGCAGCTTGTAATCTAAGAAAACATTTTAGATCTCGTCGGTCTTTAACTTTAAAAGTTTGATCCAGATAAATAGTGTGACCTTTTGTATTTCACAAGATGAATTTCCTATAAATATTATATCATCGATATAAACAAGCAATGCAATAAAGTTTGAATCTTTATCTTTGACAAAGAAAGATTGATCTTCACTTGATAGTGTAAAACCTATACTTTGTAAGGAAAAGACAGTTTTGCAAATCATTGATGACTGGATTGTTTTAGTTGTATAAAGATTTCTTTAGTTTACATTTTTTTATGAGTTTTCATGTCTGGAGGCATCATCATATATATGTCTTCATCTAAATCACCGTGTAGGAAAGCATTGTCCGCATCCAACTGTTTAAGAAACCAGTCTTTTTTAGTAACAACGACAATGAGGGTTTGTATTGTGGTGAGCTTGACAACCGGAGAGAAGGTTTCAAAGTAATCTATTCTCTCAAACTGGTTGTGTCTTGGCCACTAGATGGGTTTTGTAGCGCTCCAAACTACCATCAACTCTAAATTTGACTTATACACCTATTTACATTCAATGGGTTTTTTTGTTGTGATGTAAATCAATTCAGGACATTTTTCAATTTCATTATAAGTCTTTGGCTCACTATTAGCATACAGAGCAAGGGTATATCAAAAATATTTTTCATATAATTTATTGTACTTAATAACATTACATATAGGCTATCCGACTTTTCTATTATCTATACACTAGATACTTTATGATAATAATCATTAAGAAAAACAGGTGTTTTCTTCTTAAATTTAGTGGATCTTCTTACATTATCATTTAGAATGCTAATATTACGCTCATTATTAATATCATTGTCAACAATAATTTGTGTAACAAGATCATTAAATAGAATATCAAAATTAATTTGTTATTGATGATTTATATAAACATTTTATTTTTCTTTATAAGAGGAATATGTTCTCATAAAAAATGTCATTTCTAGAAATAGCAATTTCCCTAGTTTTGATCTAAAGAGTAATATAACCTTTCGTACCTTCTCTATATCTTAAAACAACACACTTTTTAGCTTTAGGATCAAGCTTAGGTCTATCTCTCTCAAGATTAGAAATAAAACGGAGGCTTTCAAAGACTTTTAAATTGGTTAAATTAGGATGCTTTTATACCGAAGCTCATAAGAAGTCCTTCTTTCTATAACAATAGAGGAGAATCCTATTTATTATGTGAATAACATGTACGAGGGCATAAGACTAGAAGATGGAGGGAACATCAGTTTGAAACAAAAGGCTTCGAATAATATTGAGAATATGCTGGTGTTTTCTCTCGACAATGGAATTTTGTTGAGGAGTCTCTACACAACTAATTTGATGAATGATTTCCATTTTTTTCATATAGATCATTTCACATAAACTTTTCCCATTATCAGACCTTATAGTTTATATATTAGTATTGAATTGATTTTGAATCAAAGTTATAAAATTTAGCAAGACAGTTCTAGTCTCAGCTATGTTTTATATCAAGTGTACCCAGGTATATTTGTTGAAATCATCTACAATGGTAAGAAAGAACTTGTGACATTGTATGGAAAGAACTTTAATGGGACCCCATATGTCTATGTGAATAATTTAAAAAACATGCTTAGAAACATAATTGCTCCTAGTAAAAGGAAGCTTTCGCTCGTTAGTAAGATGACAAGGTTCACAAACATTATTTTTATTGAAATGAACATTGAGAAAATTTACTACAAATATATTGTGAAACAGCATTAAAAGGGTGTCTGACCTTATTATGCCAAACATCAATTTCATGATTGACAGCAAGACCAAAATTAATAAGATAAACAATCAACTATTTGTGTTGGCCTGTAGGTAGTAAAGTCCATTCTATAGGTCAACTCTCTCAATCATCCTCCGTGATTTTATATCTTGTATCTGGCAAAGCTTATTACCAAAAATTATAATGCAATTTAAAGATGAAATCATATATTGCACAAATATAAGGTTGAAATTAGATCTAAAATATAAAGAACATCTGTTAAGAAGAGATGTTCATAAAAGTAGACTATGCTATAATGATTAGCTGTCACATATGATTCATTTGAAAGTTGTACAAGTATAGATTTGATTTTATGAAAACTTGAAAAGTGTTGTGTAGTGCATGTTACATGGTGACATGTATCAAGTATCCATGTATTTTGGTGTATTTACATTTTTCAGAAGCTAACACAGTGGACTCACCAACAATGTTGTTTATTTTATGCATAGAACTAATCTTTGAATCTTGAACGATTTTTCGTATCTATTTCATTTGTTCTTTTTTTTGAACTGCATACCTTTTTGTCTTTCTAATGGATGTTGAGCATGAGTTTGTCCTTCAATTTTATTGTCTTTGTAATCAAGATTGTTGCCTTGAATAATATTGTTAGAAACATGTTCAATTCTATGCTTATACCAGAGTGGGAAAAGAGTGGGAAACCATGCTTAGAGTAATACTCTTCAACTGTGTGGTTTATTTTATTCAGTATGTGCATTGTTTCCAAACTTTGGATTTCATCCTCTTCCTTGCATTGTTTACAAATAGGATTTCGTCCTATTTGTTTCCAATGACTTTGTGCATTAGCAATGTTGATAGTTATCCTGTTATCAAATATAGTTTCCCTTTTAAGTTGTCTTTCCTGCTATAAAACCAAAGAAAAAACACTATTAACATTGGGCAATGGTTCCATGATCAGTATATGGATTTTCACATCATTATAGGCATCATTAAGCTCCTTCAAGAAACATATATTGTATTCTAGATTCCATGTGTTTAACAATATTCTTCACGAGATTGCATGTACACTGTGTTTCACTGCTGCAATTTGGTACAAGTCTCAAAAATTCCAATTCTTTCCAAAAATATCTTCAAGTCAGTGAAGAATTCCGAGATAATTCTTTCACCTTGCTTAATAGAATGTATTTCTTGAATAATATCAAATATTTTGAAATGATCTCGCTTGGAAAATCTTTCTTGCAAATCTTTCCAAAGTTCCTTCTCATTGTCAATGTATATGACGCTTTGTGCAATTTGGTTTGACAAGTGATTCATGTAATGACTATCTCATGCCTTGTACAAAGAACTTGTCTTAGTCGAAGCCTCAACGGTTTCATCCACAAACTTTCAGTTATTTGTTGAAACAATAGTATGTTTCATAACCCTATGTGTCATGAATTTTAATTGTTTCCATTCAGTTGAGGATTGACAAGGATCATGCCACGGTTCTCCCCCAGATGAAGATAATATAGATTCCATGGGTTTTGTATCATTTTGCTTTTTCAACCTTCGAAGTAGTCATGGTAGAATTAATCAAGAAAAGTAAGAAAGATGTTAAGAGACTGTATATTTTTAAAGAAATAAAAAATAAACAAGGAGAAATACAACAAACTTATTTATTTTACAAAAGTCTTGTATAACAAAGACGGAGTGAGATGTACCTGCTCTGATATCATATTAAATTAAATGGTATATTCTTCCTAAATGGAGTTGAAACTCATCTCACATAAGTTAATGAAAATCTTTTCATAAAAAAAAACATACATTTTATTATGTTGCAAAAGCTTATAATAAATAGAAAATCAACTCTATTTAAATAGAGTTGGAATAAAACAGCATAAACAAAAGGATCCAGAAAGTTGTTAAAAACTGCTTAACTAAAAAATTAAAAATATTCTTAGCTCCAAATCTAGTCTCAAAATGTATATTTTATAACTTTTCATGTTTTCGATGGATGCATTCATTCAAATCCTTGTACTTTTTTAATTTTAATTTTATAATCTATATTCATAGTCCTTGAGAACCTTATCTCATTTCTCTGTGCAAATACAAATTCATATCCAACATATCCAATTTAATTGTTCTTCATTATCAATATCCAACATATCCAATTTAATTGTTCTTCATTATCAATATAAATCTTTATCTTCATATTTCAATTCATACATTATTATTCTTGCTTTTATTAATCTTTCAATAGTATATTTGCATTTTTGGTTACAGATCAAAACGACTCAATCAAACATTATATATTTCATTTTAATTTGAAAGAATTAACTGTACATAATATATAATTCCAAGTGTTTATGCAAAATTATCTACCATACCATGTTTGCAACTAAATTGATTCTTAACTACTATAAGACCCTTCAACTTAGAAATTGAGTTTAAATTAGGCATTTTAGTTTTGATGAGTTTAAATTATAATTTCATCATAACCTTAAATTTTCTTACAGACAGTGTCATCTTCTTACTTATTTCTTATACTATGAATTATACAATCCATGAATACATCTAACATGTTATTTTGTACTACATTGCATGATCAAAATATATTTTTTAAACACCATTACAATTACATTAAAAACATCTAACTGGTAATTCTAAGTCAAATTGCAACTTTGATGATAATAGTTGACATAAGAACAAATATTTCTTTTACCATTTTGATATTATAACAAATTCAATATAGTGCCCTTTTATAAAACAAATTTCAATATTCTTCATGTAAAACATGTTTCTTCTTCAAGTACAATGCATATATTTCATAAAATATCCCAAAATTTTTTAGACAAACATAATGAACTATTAAAATATAATAATAACTTCAATATAATTTTCTAATCTAAAATTAAAATAAAAAATAAATAAACCCACGCGTACGCACGGTCCAGGACTAGTTCAATAAGAAAACTAAGATATCTCTTCAAAAATTCCAATTCTACTCATATAACAATGACCAGTGATGGGGTGCAATATAAAATAAAGAAAAAAAGCAGTGATGGAGTGAGGCAAACCTGCAGGAAGAAAAAATCTGATTGTACATTATTAGTAAGAATGTTGGAATAGAATTCACCTAATCCAATCTAGTCTTCGAAAAGAATGGGAAAAATAATCTGGTACAAAAATTTCCATATTTATGTTCCTAAGGATTAATTCCTAGAACAATCAATTAGCTCAACTGTCCGCTTAAAGTTTAAAACCTTTTAAGCAGAAAATCTGGTGCATATGTAACTGGTTATGTGGCTTAAAAGCTAACTCGTTATGTAATGCAGCAAAACTGATGCTCAATTGCCATTGTGACTTTTCCAGTAATGTCCAGCGAAGTAGATCGGGACAAAATTCTTGGACAATTCCAAACCAGATCAGTTTATGCATCTTCATCTTTTGCACACACGCGCTCTGAGTAAAGAAACATTGAAACTCTTTTAACAGACAAAACCATGAAAGAAGCCAAATAACAGGTCTTTGGTATCAAAAAATATCTTGAAAATGAGCATTAAATATGCAATGAATGGGGAGGATGATAAATCCAGTGTGAAGAAATAAATCAATTCCCTAGTAAGTTGAAAATTCTGACAACGAGAAAAACGTAGATTATTAATACCCCTTCTTTTGAGCAAAACTAATTAATTATACATGCCTTCATTCCTAAGTGAGAGAAGACTAATAAACTAAAGTATTTAATATAATTGGCGTGTCTGGTATACGTGGATTTTGATTTGCACAATTCTTCACCGAGTGAGTGGTGTCCATAAAATTTAAATAAAGATCCAAGGTTTGACTAAAAAAGGAAACTAATCAACAAGGAAAAATTCCAATCACAAGGGTTTAGGATTCTTAAAAATGGGACTAAAGAATATGACCATCCCTTCTGAAAATTTATCATGATATCTTTCTAGTTATAGTTAATTTCAATAAGCGCACTACTTGCAGCCCAGCATGCAAGATAGAAAGATAGGAGATCAACTAAATGTAAAATTGAATCATTCTTATTCTGGATGCATATAACTTTAAATGTAAATGCATCATATACAATGCATTACATAACGTCATATGCAGCACCACAAAAAATTACCAACAGAACTAACTACTCAGCCTGACCATAATTCAGAAACAAGATGGAAGCAAATAAAATCAATAAATCACCAAAAAAAGGATAATTGGAGTTAATAAAAATTAATGGGTAAATTTCAATATTTAACTACAGTCTACACCAAACCAGAATAAACAAACAGGACTGTAAACACAGGAAGAAATCAGAGAGGAAGACTTACTCAGATATTCATAAGCCAGAATCAATGAAGTGCCCCACGCTGACATGCTGAAAAACCTTGGACCTAATCCTCTGTATAAACCTTTCCAACCATCTTCAATAATCAAATCTTTAACAACTTGTTTTACAGAGATTCTTTTTTCAAGTCCAGTCACCTATAGTGCAAGCCATTGAGTGAGGAAACTTTAGTAGGCAGTGACAGATTATATAAATATGATTGAGATTCAATCACAATATTAATGATGTTTACAATCACCAAAACATACTGGAGCAATACGTGTATATCTTTGCATCCATAATATCTAAGGCTAGTTAGAAAAGAAGTCAAGCAGAGAAAGGGAGAGAAGAGGGGTGACAATATTTACCTAGAGTGCTATAAAAGGAGACAAAAACATCTAAACCGATGCAGTTGGACCAACATATAAAGTGGGCATCACATCAATCTTTCTCAAACTAAAAAGGGTCAAAAGAAAAAAACAACAACAAGAACAATAATAATAATAATAATAATAATAATAATAAAGGATATAAAAGATCAAATTCTTTATAAATGTAATATATAAAAGCAAGCTAATGTTTTGAATCTGACATTCAAACATGTCTAATATATAAACTATAAAGAGTAACAAAAGCCCAAGTGCAACCAAAAATTTCTTATATCAAAAGTTTTACATCAACGAAGGATGACTTTGTGTTCCTAGTTCTTGATCTTGGTATTGGACTTACTTGGTAGGCACATTCAAGAGCCAATGTCTCAGTGCATGCAAATTGAAGATTCTTAGAATATATGGAAATATCCAAAAGCTTGTAATACCAATCCATTTGGAATCCCATCAGTTATTTGTTTATCAAGAAATAAATTTCATTTAACTAATTCTCTTACACTCACAATTAAAGATATTTCAAAGGAAGCATATCTACCACAGTTATATGACCAATCATATGTGACATTTATTATATTATTGGCAACACTTTTTAAAATAAATTTAAATTATGTAAATCCTAACAAACTGATTTATAAAAAAAGAAAAGTAAATATTCTGATAAGTAACAATCACCAAAAAAATTGTGGTTGTCAACAATTCATACCAATCCTCAATAGTTTTTAAACTTTTATCCAAAATATTATAACCCACTAAATAAGGAAACTTGTCATAAGTGATAACCTAAAATATTCCAATATATAATTAACATATTTTTGGATATTTCCATATATTCTGAGACACATGACGGGATCAAGTTAAGTTAGAAGTAGTAAATTTTAAACATGGTTTACGAAAAAAAAAAAAAAAACATAAGAAAAAAAAAAAAAAAAAACATCTTTAACAAAAAAAAAATAACCTTTTTAATAAAAAAAAACAACAACACATACAAAAAAAAAAAAAAAAA
>Ga0099824_1002928_pt1 | contig 25007 bp, 20 predicted proteins | sample SiratrowhiteBW_FD_76837 | JGI IMG/M metagenome (GOLD analysis project Ga0099824, IMG submission 76837) | Root nodule microbial communities of legume samples collected from California, USA - Siratro white BW | ecosystem: Host-associated > Plants > Roots > Nodule | place: USA: California...
ATATATATATATATATATATATATATATATATAAACTTTTTATATTTTTTTCATAAACATCTTATATATATACTTTTCAAAACGAGTTAAGAATATTCCAAGAAAAAAAAAAACTGTAGTTATTTTGATACTAAATACTCTATATTTAAGAAATATATTAATTTGATCCTCACAATAAATTTTTTATTTTTAAATTAATAGTGTTAATATGTAACTCCCCCCCATTAGATATTTATAGGTATTTTTCGATATTATCATAATTAATATGTGAATATAATTAATCTAATAATAGTATAATAATGGTCAGAGCTAAAATGATATATTTATTATACGCTACTCAAATTTTATTTCCTAATTTTAATTTAGGGAGGTAAAAACTTATTAACCTTTTCAAAATTAAAGGATATGAAAAATGTGACATTAGAGTTGTACAAACATTAATTTTGTTTTAAAATTAAATAAAAATTTCTTCAGTTATAAATTACTTACGTTACTAAATCTTCACCGCCATGAAAAGGGTTATCAAATTCTGTTCAATTAAAAGAAAGTGAAAATTTAATGAGATATTAATTTTTTTAATAAAAATATTGAGCATTTTAACAAATATAATATTTAAATATGAAAGTAATACTAATTCGAAATGATTTTGATCAAGAGTCAATTATTTCATTGTTTTTTTGTTTGGCCATGATTAAAAAGGGGAACTGAAAGAGATAAGGTGATATTTTGTCTGGCCAAAGTCCTAATCCTTAAGATTTATGAAAAATCCCACCTTTTACATCTTTAAATCGCCCATTAAGGAGTCAATTTATATAAATAGTAACTAGATCTACTTTTTCAAACAATTAATTGATTGTTTTAATTATTTTAAAATGTATTCATACTAAAGATAAAATCAATTATAATATTTCTCAAAATGTATTGTAATTCAGAAAATTCAGATTAAAAAATTGGAAAATATCAATTTTAGTCGTCTTAAATTCCTATACAATCAAATCTTAGACTATCTTACTGTCTCATTCCAAAAATAAATAAAAATCATACATACAATTACAATTTTTAAGATCCAATTCTATTTAAAACTTTAATTTCTTATCCAATTCTATCATCAAACTATTTTTTTTTTTATAAAATCTTAAATCAACCTAAATAACTTATAAGTTGTGATGACACTGAACGCAAAACTGATTTACTTGTGTTTATTTTTGAATTTTTTTTTAATATGTATATATTGATATGTTTGTCTAATATGTTTACTTTATCAGTATTCATTCTTTAATTTATTTTAATTATTAAATCTTATTTACTTCTAATTTAATAAAAAATTACTTAAATATGCTCCATAATAATATTTGTATGATGAAAAAGAGGATGAAGAAGACAGAGAAACACATATACAACTTGCCAGACAATTTCATATAGTCCAAGAATGTTCATGCTCATACAATTATATTTATTTTGTGTTCAAATTGCAACCTCATATTAACTGTAATACTCCTCAACAAATTCCTTCCTTTCACACTATCTTCTTGCTTTCGTCATCTTCTCTCACATATATTTTGTGTTTTTAAGATTAAAATGATCACATATGAATAAAAAGTATTACATATTATCACTCAAACATATCCTTACCAAATAACATTTAATTTTTTATTGTCAAGAAAAAAAAATCTTAATATAAAATAATATTTCTCAAGACATAGACTATTCTCGTTGGAGATAAAAATATAATGATAAATCGAATTTTAAATATAAATCTAATATTTGAAAATATATAAGTAAATTAGAATTTGCTTCTTGATAAGATTAGAATGGTGTTCCATCCTGAGAGACATTACTTAAAAAGTGGCAATTTGTGATAGAGGAAGCAGAGCGCGTGAAGGTGACGGTGATTGATGTTAATCATAACATAATAAACTAACTACTTGCCTTAAAGTCATTAATATTAAATTATCAATGCTAATGAGATTTGATTAATACGTTGCTGTACTTAATTCAACTTAAGTTCAATTCAATCTACAATGGCTATAAGCTTAAAAGAGTATCTGTGTCTGGTTATGAAAATCTTAAACACACACATTTATGTAATTTTTGCTGAATAATCTTTTCTCACACCATTTTTTTAGTTGTTGTGAAGTCATTGTCGTTAACATAACTCAGAAATTTTCAAGATCAATTTTTTAATTTTAGTTTTAATTTTAATTTGAATATGTTCTGGAAGGTGTCCCTAACCCCCTTCAAATCTCAATTGTGATGAAGTACTGTTGAAGTTTCCATGTGGGCATGAACAAAAAGGAAACTTTTCTTCCACTTGTGCGTGGTTGTACTTTTCTGTTAAGTAAACGATGGTCAAAGGCATGAGTTATGAGAAGTTTTACTATTTTCTCTTCTCTTGTCGGTTCCGCCAACGCGTTTGATTCTCATTTCAACGCTTCAAAACTCTGACATTGTTATCGTCACACATAGTGCTAGGGTACTACTGGGCCTCTCTCTTCCTCATCCTCACATTTCTTCTTCTTCCTCTTCATTTTTTCTTGTTAATCACAGAGTTTGTCAGCTTCTGAATCAGTACTTGATGAGAGAGAGAGAATATAAATAAGCATATAAGGTGAATCAGCTACCCAATGGGTCTACAGCTGTCCCAGACAGACATGATGAAATCTTAGTTTCCTTTAGTTGTCCATTTGAGCTAAGCATCATCCATTTAATGTAAGTGTCAATTTTTGTTTTGTTTAATCATAAGGTCGTTCCTTGTTCCTGACACCTTCTCATCATGTGGGGCCACTGCCACATCTTGGCTTTGATTCTGTGCTTTATTTTTATCCCTCCTTGTTTCTATAATTGCACTCTTTCATGCTAAACTAATGTGTATTTATCAGCTTATGCATTTGGGGCATGGTAAATGATTTAAAGTTTGTAGCTTTTGTTATTGATTATTTACCTGGTTGGTTAGTTAAGATGTAACATTAAGTGTTCTGCTGAAAATGACATGGTTTTATTGGACTTGCCTTTTGGGGTTGTAACGAAATTTCAACCAAGGGTGTTGTGTTTTATGCTTTTAATTAAGAAAATTGCGACGTGGTGTGAGGACCAGCAGTGTAATTTTTCTTTCTGCAAGTTGCGGTTGTGGATGAGTTGCTGAGATGTTCACACATTTTCTGTCCTTTTCTGTTTGGTTCCAATACGGATCTTCCTCCTCATAGCATTCATTTAATCCCCTTTTTTCTTGTATTCTTACCATGGCCTCATATTTAAATATTAACTGCCAATAGGGGCCAGATTAATGTCAGTGACTGATTCCATATTTAAGAGTTTGTGCTTCTAAAGTCCAGCATAACACGCTAGTGTCTTTCTGCTTCTGTTGTGGTCTTTTGACCTCAAACAATGAAGGCAAAGAGAGGAAAACGCTCTGAGGTAAGTAAGGCTTAACATTACCATGCTATCAAACTTGCTTTTTTGGCTGGTGCCTTGGACTTTCTGAACTCCTCGTTTCATTTTATTGCAGGCTTTCTGGCCTTCCATTGTGATGAAGAAATGGTTAAACATCAAGCCCAAGGTGAATGATTTTAGTGAAGATGAAGTGGACACTGAAACCGAGAGTGAAGATGATGGTGTGCTTATAATTTTACCTTGTTCTTTTTTTCTGTTTAGTTTGATAGTTTTCAGTTTTTCTCATTTGCTTCTTTCAATTTCCATCCAGCTTGCTCTCTTAGAGGTTCAAGAATGCGTGAAGATGAACCCCCCCTTGGAACACAACGGATTCCATCCAAATTCTCATGTCAAAGATCAGGCAATTCTCCGTTCCTTTTCAGCAATCTGCTTCTCTTTTGAAGATAAATGGGAAAAGAAGAATGATTCCGTTAACTGTGGTTTTAAAATTGTTTGACATTTTCTTTTCTCTTTTAGACCTTTTGCCACGCTTCATAGAAATTTGTAACTGTAACTTATTATGAAATTAAGAATCTGAAGTAACATCTTGTCTTGGCTTTCATAACTTTGCTTTTAACTGGAGTCAAACTTAGTCAATGCTACACATAACTTTTTGATGTTACGGTGCAACTACGAATTGAAAAACAAAAAAATCCCCGGCAAAAATAAAAGGTCTTATGAAGCATATCACTGTGTGTTAGTTTTGAAGATAAAGAGAATTTTAAGTCAACCATCTTGTTCTATAAATTCAAACGATTGTTCTTATCACCTGACACCATTAGCCGCGATTTGATATTTGTAATTCAGATGCATCTGGTAAGGGCCACAAGACAAGACACAGAAGAGGAAAATCTGAAACTCTGCGTGCTCAGTACATAAACACAAAGGAAGTGAGGTGTGGAGCTAACCTGGTTATGCAGCATGACATTAGACTTATATTAAATTGAACAATATCAATGAAAGGCATCTTAAATTTGGTTATTCTTCAGGGTAACAATTGGCACTTGGAATGTTGCTGGAAGACATCCTAATGAGGATCTTGAAATTGATGACTGGCTTTGTACTGAAGACCCAGCTGATATTTACATTCTTGGGTGAGTAATCTGAGTTTCTGAAGTTTGCCCATGATTTATTATTTCTATTGAAAATCTTGTTTTGTTTACCAAATTTGCAGTAAACATCTTTTAATGTTATCTTGTACCTTCTCTTGTTAGTACTTTGGTGACAGTTGTGTGCTCTTTTTTTACTTCTGACACAATAACAATTTTTGTATAAGATGTTTTATTCTTATTCTTGGAACTTTGTTTTTTAACCATGCCGAATGGTATCATATGATCCATCTACCGATCTCACTTGGTAGAACAAGACTTTGTTATTGTTGTTGTTGTGTATATCATCTATTGCATGGTTTTCTGATGACTAAAGTCTTTGCGGCCTTTCACAGTTTCCAGGAGGTAGTTCCACTGAATGCCGGAAATGTGCTAGGAGCAGAAGATAATACACCTATCCAAAAATGGGAGGCAATCATTAGGAGATCTCTAAACAAATCTTCTGAGCCTGACAGTAAACACAAAAGCTACAGTGCCCCTCCTTCTCCAGTGTTAAGAACTTCTTCTGTAGCTGATCTCCTAGCAGACACTATAGATGTTGATAATCCAATTCCAATAGATATGATGATTGAGGAATTTGTAGGAACGGTAGAGAATAACGCGGTGAAACAGCAGGAAGTGAAGAGCATAATTGATATGAAGAATAACTTACAGTTGAGGAGAATATACGGCATTGATATTGACTGGCCTGAACGCTCATTAGATGCAATCCCCCAAATTGTTGATTCCAACTCAAAGTTGCGGAGAGTACTAAGCAGTTCAGCTAGAATTGGCTTTAACAGGAATGAAAGTACTTTGATATATAGTGTTGGATTGAAACGCTCACACCACAGTTCTGGAAACTTGGGCTTGTTGTGGGAAGAACAGCAAGTGATACCTGAAGTAGTTGATTCTGTGTCTGATTTGTTATCAGCTGAGGATGATGATACTTTCATTGAAATGGTGAACACCGAAGATGATAATGAACTAGGTACCATGAAATCTTGTGGAAGTCCAAGGTATGTCCGGATTGTGAGCAAGCAAATGGTAGGGATATATGTATCTGTTTGGGTTCAGAGGAGGTTGAGAAGGCACATTAACAATTTGAAAGTTTCCCCGGTTGGAGTTGGTCTTATGGGCTACATGGGAAACAAGGTAAGACATGTTTCACACTGAATGTGACGTCATTTTGGCAGACACATTTCAAAGCATTACTGGCCTTGAGGAATTGCATTTCAACTGTTACTTACCAAGGCCTCATAAACATTACAGAAATAAGTATAGTTAGTTAGTATTTGACAACCATGTATTAGCAAAGTTTTATTTTTATGATCACTAACCATCAGTGATTATATTGTACCTACACATTTTGACATGAGTGAATGTGATGACACAATCTCACTGATGCAGGGGTCGGTTTCGATTAGTATGTCTCTCTTCCAGTCACGTCTGTGCTTTGTTTGTTCCCATTTGACTTCTGGTCAGAAGGAAGGGGCTGAACATAGGCGAAACTCTGATGTTCATGAAATTCTGAGACGCACTTGCTTCTCACCTGCCTTTGATGCAGATCAACCGCAAACAATCCCATCTCACGAGTAAGCTTTTTACTATGTGACGATGAAACATTTTCCTTCTTCACAATTCTAGCAAAGTTTTCCTTAGAGATATAATGTTCATAGAGTGCTGTTGGTTGCTCACAGCCAGATTTTCTGGTTCGGGGATTTGAATTATCGTATCAATATGTTGGATGCCGAGGTTAGAAAATTGGTGTCTCTAAAGAAGTGGAATGAGTTGATGAATTATGACCAGGTGAGACTTTTGCCTGCAAAGTTTCAGTTTTTACGTAGTATTTCTCTAGAGTCTGCAAGAAAATTTTATTTAGCTTCCTTTTTGGGTCCATTATTACACAATCTTCTCTATATTATATTCTTTGTGATAACTGATACAATTTATCCTAGATAAATAATAATTGGTTAACCTTATTTTGCAGCTAAGCAAAGAATTGCGTATTGGGCATGTGTTTGATGGATGGAAAGAGGGGTTGATAAACTTCCCACCCACTTACAAGTATGAAATTAACTCTGATAGATATGTTGGTCAGAGCCCAAAAGAAGGTGAAAAAAGGAGATCACCAGCCTGGTAAGATTACCAACCTAAGAATATTTTATTGTTACATCATATATATCATAAAAACTATTGAATATGCAAAGTAGGAGGCAATATTTTAATCTGGGGCAAGATTATGCAGGTGTGATCGTATATTGTGGCTAGGAAAAGGAATAAAACAACTACAATATGGACGTGCAGAAATTAAGCTCTCAGATCATAGACCAGTTAGTTCAGCCTTCTTGGTTGAAGTTGAAGTATTTGACCATCGCAAGCTAAAAAGAGCTCTAAATTTCACTAGTGCAGCAGTTCACCCAGAGATCTTCCTTGATGAAGATGGAGAAATATAATCATATTAGAAATTCGTACAATTGAACTGCAATCGTATTATATACTGGTAAATATAGTATTTTACATCTTTTCCTTGCAACAATCCAATTTATGACATGCTATGTGGGATGTGCTTTTGGATAGATTATGCAGAAAACAACTTATGCATGATTGTGCATTTTCAAATATAAGATTTGGTTGAACATAACTCAATCAGTTCAAAACAAATTTTGGATTTTGTGTTTGTATCATGATTTAGCTTGCATGTATTTGTTAACATGGATATATTCTCGTGCAGGGTGTTAGGAGCACTCTTCTCAAGTTAGCTCAGAACGAAGCATCCATTGAGATTAACTGCGATATCAGTCATTTTGCCAATCTAAGTTGCCTAGGAAGCCATTGAGATAGTTATAACAGTAAACTGTATATACTCATACAAAAGGATGATTTTGGGACCTTTTTTTTATCCCTAGTAAACACTCATTATTTGATTTTGGCCTCATCAGTTGTGTGTTCCATTTATTTTATATTTTTGGACAATAAACATGGGGTGGTGATTTTTTAACAGTGCACAAGTTCTGTATAAACTACTGCTGATTTGAGCATTGAACTTCAAGCATTAACGGGAAAGAGCCTTGGATGGTTTTGGTGTGATTGTTGCAAACTAAAAGAAAGTTTTTTTTATCTGTCTTTTATACATTATATTTATCTTTGAATTACTAGTTTTTTGAACATATTCTTTAATTACACTGGCATGATGGATTTTCATGAATATGGTCTAAACTCGTCTGTAGTCAACTGGTTAAGAATGTAAGTATTAAGAATTTGATGAAAAATGACAAATAAGAAAAAGAGTAGAAAAATATCTACCTATTATTTATATTTTTATTTAAAAGTAAAGGAATTGTCACTAAATACATAAAATGAATATTCATAATTACTAAAGGAAGAGGTGGAAAGATTGGAGTGTTGAAACATGAAGTAATGAAATTTTTAATTGCTAAACAAAGGAGTAAAAGAATTAAAGAGTTGAAATATATTAAGATACTAGAAAATTCTTATTAGCTATTTATGTGAACATAATTTAAGTACATAATATACAAATTAAGTTTTATAAAATGGAAGCAGTAGGTAATTTGTGAAAAAATAATTACATTCTTATAATATAAAATATGCATAACATTTATCACATAAAAAGTCATTTAAAATATCAATTAAATACACTCTGTAGTCATTCATGTTTTACTGTTTTCCCCTTTCCTTTAATATTAAGCTTTAAATGTTTCAATATAATACTTTATGATTTTAAATATGTTCACTTTGTTCCTTTTTAACACTAAAGTTAAATGGATTAACAGAGTTTTGAAACTCTTAAAATTTAACATACCAAACACTAAAAACATCAAAAACTTAAAAAAGGACTAAAACTAACATTTAGATGGTAAAAAGCGTAACCATTGAAAAGATTTGGATTTCTTGAACTGACCATGAGTATTGACTCTGTGTAAGAGTTAACCAAGAAAACTCATACACCAGCATAAACTCTCCTAACACTAACTAATGCAATAAACAAACAATTTGAATAGCTTTATGGAGAAACATTATCAAAACAAATAATATATAATTTCAACAGTGTCCTTTTGTAATTTTCAAACCAACCTTAGGGTGGATAATTCTCTCAGGACAGCACCTTGTGCCACCTAGCTACAATGCTTACAGAACAAAACAGAATTAAAAGCAATAAGCAGAAAGTCAAGATGGTTGTATCAACTCTAGGTGGAACCAAAGCACCTGGGAAAATTCTCCTCCCTAAGGTTGGTTTGAAAATGTAGAAAAAAACACACTAACAAACGGTTCAAGAAAACATCTTTATCAGAGGCTTCAGTTTAGGCACATAGAGCTGCATAATTCTGCTTCAGCATTCCCAAGTTCCATTTTTTCATCATTTCCTTGGATGGAGAGTATGAGACTCACACTCTTCTTCATTGCTATTTTGTTCAATGCTACAACTCTAAGTGGCGTGGAACTTCTGGTTCATGGCTACTACAAGGAGAAGTGTCCCTTAGCGGAAGACATCGTGAGACATAACGTGGAGGTGGCACTTCTGAAAGATCCTCGCTTGGCAGCCTCTCTACTTCGCTTACACTTCCACGATTGCTTTGTCATGGTAACCATATTCCTTTTTCCTCCTCCTTTGTTTGAGTTTTTCATTCTTCATGGCCAAAGATTCTTTCTTTTTTGTTGGGTATTTGTGAAAATAGGGGTGTGATGCATCGGTGCTTCTGGACAGCGTGGAGGGCATGACAAGTGAAAAACTTGCAGGGCCAAATGTGAACTCTTTACGTGGGTTTGAGTTGATAGACAAGATAAAGTATCTGCTGGAAGAGGAATGTCCTGTCACTGTTTCATGTGCAGACATCCTTGCCATGGCTGCACGTGATGCAGTTCAACTGGTGCACAAAATGAATGCCATTACTTATCGCACATGTATTCTTTGTTCTTTTGCTTCACAATAATATAATTTCTAGTGTTGGCTTTTGCAGAGAGGAGGACCATATTGGGAGGTCTTGCTAGGGAGAAAGGATTCTCTGGAGTCAAGTTTCAGTGGAGCTAACCTTTTCATTCCTGCTCCAAATTCCTCCTTAGAGGTTCTCATAGATAACTTCAAGCAACAAGGCCTTGACATAGAAGACTTGGTAACTCTATCAGGTAGCCATACTATAGGAAGAGCAAGGTGTCTAAACTTCAGGGAGAGGATATATGAAGCAAAAGAGGAATATCACTATGGCTATGATCGCTATAAGAGGTACACAAACTTCAGGAGAATTCTGGGGTCCATTTGCCCTGTTGAGGGAAGGGACAACAAATTTGCACCCCTTGATTTGCAGACCCCAAAAAGGTTTGACAATCAGTATTTTATAAACATTCTTGGAGGGAATGGCTTGTTAGGTTCTGATAATGTTCTTATCAGACAGGATTTGGATGGACAGATTACAGAGCTTGTGTGGGCTTATGCCTCCGACGAAAAACTTTTCTTTGCTTCATTTGCTAAATCTATGATTAAGATGGGAAATATCAATGTTCTTACCGGTGATGAAGGAGAAATTAGGAGGAATTGTAGATTTATTAATGCTTAGTAGTGTTATGTATTACTGCATATGGTCTTTTATAGACTAATTCAGACCCAATCTTATATAGCTTCAATTGAATCATATGGCTGATGTAGGAAACCATTTTCCACTCTCTTAACGATTCTTCGTTGCATATCTTAGAATATCAAAGTTGCAAGTAGGAAAACATTTCATTTCAATACAGAAAAAAGGATGATAATGAAGAAAAGGGCATCAGTTCTCCAAGGTGATATAACATCAATGAATTTAATTCAGACGCAAATTACCCATTTGTTAAGATGAGATTCATCACATGCCCATTTCAAAAAAGGGGAAATTGGTTTGATAAATTGTTTGAAAATATGACTAAATATAATAAGAAATAAAGAAGGGAAGAAAATGGAAGAGTGGCTATGCCCGAAAGCCCAACGGAGACTGGCCTCCGGCATCTATATTTTGAACCGTATTACATAACCTTGCGATGCTATATCGTGGATAGGGAAGAAGAAGGCTTGTGACATTTTATAGATACATATTAGGGTTTCGTACTAGGAAGTTGGAATTTTGATTGTTTTGGGCCATGCGCTGTGTACTACAGTCCCAATACTATTCATCCAATAAAATAAAAGGAGAATGTTTTTTACTATATTAATATCTTCTATTAATATCAAATTTTGTAAAATAAATTAACATTGTTGCAGTTTAATCCTTTTGATTATTATTAATACCTTACGAAGAAGTATATAAAACCATTTTTCGATAATTTTTGTATAATGTTTTTATACATTTAGTATATTGGGCGTTTTGTTTTATTTTTATTCACCATTTTACCTTTTCTTAAAAGAGTTCAATTCTGTTAGTTGAACAGGGTGAGCCAGGGATTGAATTAATTCTGAAGTTATAAATATTAATGGATTTGATTATTAAAATTATGAAAATATCATTTTAGTAATTTTAAAATTATTGAAGATAATACTATACCAGAAGGCAGTAAAGCTGGTAATATTAGACAAAAATTCCTTTTCAAGTTAACCCACGGCTACTACTAAAAATTTGAAGTTAAGGCAAAGGACCACTTTCAGACAGTCACTATTGGATTTAGCCATATCATGTCAGATTCATAACTATCCAAATTAACGTTGAATCATGATAATCACCAACCAATCCTTTGAGTACTTTTCTCAGAGTTCATCACCACTTCATCACCACTGCTACAGTTATCACTGTCAAGCGTGGGAGCTCAATAAAATTTGCATGAACTGAGAAGGAAAAGCTGGCTCCAAAGTAAAGCAGACACTATTCGATCAAATTTAACAATTCATTATTGAAAAATGCTACTAATATAACTATCATCATGAATACACCAAATAGTTTCACCCAACAGTTTGCTACCGAAAGAATACTAAATTACGGGAAATAGTTCTTATATCAGAAACTGGAATGCTGTTTGTAGTGATCACCTCATGAAATAAGCCACCAGACAACCTCAGTTGCAGAAGAGCAGTTAATAGCACTTACTAACAGTTAATAGCATGTTTTTTTGCCAAAATCAATTCAGATTTTCCATGTTCAAGGCACAACAACACAGTTACTTTCAATTTTTCATGACGCCACCGCAATCTTCGAACCACACAATTAATTATGCAGTGAAGGTCTACAACAAAGCACTTAATATTATATATATATTACTAAATATGGTCTGGTCATAGACAGTTGCATTATATTGTAGATCCATCTAAAGGCAAAAATAATTATCAGATTACAAAGTATAGTTACAAAAACATCAAGATTCCCCTCATCCTTTGTCATACACATGAGTGGACATGTTACATTAAACAAAATCAGTAATTGTTAACATGAAACAACAGACAGAAACTGAGATTTTATACACATTGCAGGGCAGGCAAACTTTGAAAGCATATTAAAAAAGTGGTAACAGCCAACAAGCTTGACCTTGCTAAGAGGTAGCAGCCTTAATGGCTTTCTGCAACTCAGATTCCACATCAGTGGCCACACTCTGCGATTTGTTTGGCTGCACTTTTTTCTCATCTTCTTGTCTTCCACTCTTGTAACTTCTTCGACGCTGCAACTCCCCAGAAGAGGGTTCACTCACTTTGTTTGGTTGCAGCACCGTTTCTTTTCTGGCGGCGGAAAGTCCCATTTTCATCTCATCCAATACACGCTTCATCTCCCTATTTTCCCTCTCCACATTCTCCAAATCTCTCCCCATCCAAAAACACATTTCCTTCAAATCAATCTCGGAACTGACCCTTTTCTTCTGACTATTATCGTTACTACTCTCTTTCCCATCCTCAACCCTCTCTAACCTTATCTTATTCACGGTTAAGCTCGGCATTTTGGAACCGAAATTCCGGGGAAAATTCACCCCCCAGCGGAAGTTCAAGAAGAAACCTTTTGTAACAGGCACCAGCGTCCGAGCCATAACCCTGATGGCAGGAGAGAGAGCGTGTTTTGCATCGTTCTTAGGGTTTTCCAAAACGTTAGGGTGTGATTGGTCTCTGTCACCGCATGGTTCCAATTTCAGATTCTGCCAACCCGAGGAAGATTCAGTGGACAGAATTTCGGGTGTGGGAGGGAGAGGAGAAGGGGGTGGTGGGGTATCGGAGAAAACGGTTTTGTGGAGAGAGAAGTGGCCGAATTGGGGTTTGAATTGGAGAGAGAAGAAAGGGGTTGGTGTAGGGGAGAGAGAGAAGTTAGCGGAGAAGACGAGAGGGGAGTGGGCCGGGGAGCCCAACAGGCCCAGGCCCGATTTGAGGGAGAGGGAGAAGGGTTGGGAGGCGGTGGGCGTGTAAGAGACTCTGAGGGAAGGGCCTGATGTGAAGTTTGAGGAGAGTGAGAAGGAAAACTCGGAAACGGAGTTGGTGGCGGTGGTGGCGGTGACGGCTGTAAGAAAGGGCTGGTTCAGCATAGTAATGGGCACCTTCGCTGTCATGATTTGCGCGCTGTGTTGCTCACCGTTTTCATTACCCTGGAACTTCAACGACAGCTTCATAGTGAGTGGTGGTGAGGTGATGCTGCAACCACCGTGGAAGGGAAGAGACAGAAGATGATGATACCAACGATCTCGTCTTCGGGCCAAACAATATCATGGGCTCTGATCTTTCTGTGTAGAACACAGACCATCGAATTCTGCATCCCTATATATTATTTCTGCACCTCCTAAAAGTATATTTCCAATTTTACCCTTCATACATACGTATTTCGAATTGTGTATTCCATGATGTATTTACAAAACATATTTGGGAATGTATTTTTTAAAATGTACACAAAACATTTTAGACCGTGCAACATTCCATTATTACCTAACATAGAATAAGATTCTTTTATAAATTTGAACTAGTAATATTTTTAACATTTCACAACCCTCGTGGTGTGCAGGTTCAAATCATGGGGTGTAGAATGTAATGGCCTACAGCCTATAGTGGACAGATGGACTTTCTTTCATCGACCATTTAAGGATTTTACTTCCTGCACCCTCAATTTTTAAAATACCAGTTTTGCCTTTGAAAGTTTTGTTTGGAAGGCAAGAGTTTCATGGAAGAGGTGGTTGTTGGTGGTGGAGGTTGAAGCTTGGTGGTGGACAAAGGTGACACTTTCGACAATGAGTGATGGAGCTCGTGATGTTGTTTATAAGAAAGGCTAGGTGGTTTCAAATTTGGAACAATGTTATTTTTTGGTATTAATGGTTGAAATGGTGAAGATACGAGCAATTTTGGACGGCTTCTTTCTGCATCTCCATAGCTTTTTTTTTCACCTCCATACCTTTTTTATTTTTCCATTGCAGTGCTTGTTTTACCCCAATAAACCTCCATGTATCCTTTCCCTTTCACCTTCACCTTCATAAGCCTAAGTTGAAGCTAATTTTCATATATCTTACCGTTACAATATGTCATCATTATCATGTATTATTATTAATGGAAGAATAATGGGGAAGGGGAGCAGAGCTGTGTGCGACTTGTTGGAGAACCTTTTTCACAAACAAAAATGTTTCTGGAATAGAAATAATTTTTGGAATAGGTCTTTCCAAAACTAGTACGAGGTATATTTTTTTATTTCGAAAACTATTTTCTGACATTTGTATAGATTTAGATGATATTGATATGAAATATTAGTATTAGATATTTAGTGAATTAAATATAAAGTAGTCATATATTTTGATAGATATTTACTATTTGGAATGATTTCTTGAGGTGGAGAAGAAATATTATTTATAAATATGACTTTTCTATTGTTATATTTATTAGATTACGAGGGAGGAAGTAAATGCAAAAATAAAATATTGATAATAGAAGGAAAAAAAATGTGAGTCTTTTAAATTGTGTGAAAAATGGAAACAGCAGGAAATGGACTAGCATCGGAGCACAATGGGAGAAGAAGTAAAGAGAAAATTGTAGGACTTAATTAAAAACCCACGAGGGCATTTCAGTCAATTGGGGGAGCAAATGTTCAAGAAGCAAAAGACCAAATTTAATTACTATTTATTTTAGGAATCAATAATTGAAATTTTATTTTTATCTAATTTAAGTAGGATCAATGATGATTCCAGTGGATATACCCGGTTAACACAGTAATCCATAACCCCAAACAGTGCCCGCTCTCTGGTGGTAGCCTGAGATAACAGTGAAATATATAACACAAGGTATCTATTTCCCTAACACCACACCACCCACGCCAATGGAAGCTGGTTGGTTGGAACTGCAACAAACAAAATAAACGAGAGAGACTTGGTTGGATGCTACTCTCTCAATCAGTAAACATGGCAACCGTTCATCTTCCTTCCGCAACTTCCTCGCTCTTCCAATCCGATCTCTCTCCCGCCAAACACCGAGCCAAACGCATCCCTAAAATCACCATCGTAACAAACCACGTTCAATCAACTCAAATTAACTCCTCCAACGGTTCTCCTTCCTTCGTAAGTTACTCGTAATTTCGGCAAACTAATCTCACTTCGCTATCTCTAACCTCTCTGTGTTGTTCAATTCACTGCGCAGGGAAACGCAAACTCTTCGGTCGAGGTTCAGGTGACTGATTACGGCGTGGAAAACGCAGGTGCGAATTCCGAGGCGCGTAAGAAAACTAAGATCGTGTGCACGATAGGTCCATCCACGAGCTCACGTGACATGATATGGAACCTGGCTGAAGCCGGAATGAACGTGGCGCGTTTGAACATGTCACACGGGGACCATGCGTCGCACCTGCGGACCATTGAATTGGTGAGAGAGTACAATGCTCAGTTTCAGGATAAGGTCGTTGCCATCATGCTCGACACCAAGGTCCACTCCTTCATATATAACCGTTTTCGTTGTTTTAGCTTGACCTAACTTTTTCTGTTGACACTTTCAACTTCATTGTAAGCATCAGAGTTAAAATTCACTGAATTTCAATTTTCATCTTTAAACTTGTATTTTGGATTTGAAGACAGAACGAGTGTGTTATATATATGACTTGCTTCGCAGGGTCCTGAAGTTAGGAGCGGGGATGTGCCTCGACCAATTTCACTTAAAGAGGGGCAAGAATTCTGTTTCACCACCAGGAGAGGGGTCAGCACGGAAAGCACGGTTAGCGTGAATTACGATGATTTTGTGAACGATGTGGAGGTTGGAGATGTGTTGCTGGTTGATGGTAAGAACGACGATCTCTTATTTGTGAATATTGTTGTTTGCGCCGTCTTGCTTGATTAGCTGCTAGTTTTGTGATTTATAGTCGTAGTTGATTGTTGACCATGTATGGGTTACCAGTAAGATGTTCCTCCTATTTTAGTGGTTTATTTTTTATAATCTCGGTATTTTAGAGGAGTTTATTGAATTGTTTGATAACCGCCAATTTTGGTTATCTTAAAAGAAGATTCTAACCCGGTCTGGTTATTGTTTTAGGAGGAATGATGTCTCTTGCTGTTAAGTCAAAGACAAAAGACTTGGTTAAATGTGAAGTTATTGATGGTGGTGAACTGAAATCTAGACGTCATTTAAATGTCCGTGGAAAAAGTGCTACACTTCCTTCCATAACTGGTATACTTCTGTTCTATTTATTGTTGACACTGTGCAAGTGCATGGGCAATAAGTTTCAGTGATTCACTTGTAGCTGGATACTTTAGAATGCAAATGCACTCGACAATTTATGTGATGTTTCCTTATGTTTCAACTTCACAGACAAGGACTGGGAAGATATCAAGTTTGGGGTGGACAATCAAGTAGACTTCTATGCTGTCTCATTTGTCAAGGATGCTAGAGTGGTGCACGAATTAAAAGAGTACCTCAAAAGTAATTTTTTAGATGTCTAATTTCCTTTTTATGCTTTTGTATCTCGGTGTGTAGCTTTGTGCATCTATGTGGAAGTTTCTTCTTTCTTGGTGTTTATTGCTTCTCTAATGGGAACCAATGATCATGTGCAATCATGTATTATTAGATATTAGTGTAGTCATAACAATTGTCGGAAAGCCACTTTAATTACAGTCACCCGCTTGAGTTGTGGTCACCCTTATCCCACCTTAGTTGTGGTTTTTCTGGGAGTTGTCTTAATTGTTGCCTAGGGTGGTGTTCTAGTCCCTTGTCGACTACACATATGACTTAAAGTTTATGAAGCTTGGGTACTTGATACACACTTGGGTATTATGAGATTTCTAAGTATCATATTGGATAGTATGTGTTGCTTTGTAGAGTATGTAAGTGTATGTTTGTACACCTTGTGTTTGAGTACTTATTATGTTTTAGTATACTGACACAGGATTATAACTAATGAAAAAGTTGAGTGAAGTATTACAGGGTGTCTATGTGCCTTATAAGCTGGTTTGAGTTAGGTCCTAACGAGTTATAAGGTGTTGTTATTTGCTGTTGTGGACAGAAAGTGAATCGCTGTATTGTATGTGATTTCTGTTTCAGCATTAAATTATATTTCAAAACAACTGTTAAGAGAGGCAGTTTCTAATTCTAATATAGAACTAATACGGAATAACTAATGCAGGACAAGTTATTTCGTAACACTACACATATTCTAATAAATAATCTACATTACTGCTGCTAGCTTCTACCCATACCTGCAACATGACCATTATTATTAGACTTACATTCAATATTTAATAATACATGACTTCTCATGACAGTGATTATGGGTCCCATCATTCTCATTATCAACTAAATTATTGTAAACCTTTTTCTATAGGTCATAATGCCGATTTACACGTGATTGTAAAAATTGAAAGTGCAGATTCCATACCAAATCTTCATTCCATACTTTCTGCTTCAGATGGGGTTAGTTTCATAATGTTCAGATCATGCATTGTAGATATTTCATACCTTCAATACTTTCAGTTAAAAGGGATTGAAATTTAGATTATGTTGGTGATCAATATTTTTTGGTCTACTTGTTTTTATTTATTTATCTTGGTCTAGTTAGTATTCAACATATGAGAACTGGAATTGGTTACACGGAGGAATGGATAAATACTATGTATAGTTGTTCTATACTTCTATTACTTAACCTTCATGTGAAAATAGTACCTGAAAAAAGAAACTGAAAAATGGAATATTCCAAGTTAATTATCTCACTAATTCTATTGGAGGACTAGAAAGTTCTAGTAATCCTTGTATAATGCACAAATTTAAGTAATGACTTTGCTGTTTTCTGGTGTAAGTTGATTAGGCTGTCAATTGTATTCTTCAAAATCTTAGCAAGATGTGTGTCTCATATTCTATGTTGGATATAAGAGGAATCTAATTGCACCTTGAGCTGATTATGGGTTGATTAGAAGTTACTTTAGTTTCCCCCTATCTTAGTATTGCACTGACACAATATCTGTTCTGCAACCTATGACGGTACAATCATGTCATGGTGGTGATTCTTTGATTATAGGATATACAATGCTTGCGTGATTAAAGGAGGAAAGGTGGTTTTGTGGTGCTTGCTTGTTTGTGCACTATTGGTTGATAATCATTTTTCTTGATTTACATATCAAAATATCAAATAACTTGGTTTAGTGGAGATTGTTCTATTAAGTTTTGGTACGCATACTGATGATCTCTCTCCTTTAATGTTCATAATTAACATTAGAAGTACTTTAGGCAATATCATTTTGAAAGCATATATTTATAGTAGATTCCTTTAGACTTAATAACAGATAGAAACGAATGTATATGACGAATGCCTGATTAAAAAAATGTACTTGGACTAAGTTATGGTGAAACCTTAAATTAACATACAGAACTGATTTTACCATTACTCTGAGCTGGTCAGAACCTGCTGTAGGTTTTTCAATACCTTCACAGTCTATATTTTGGAGAAGGTTTTTTAATGTTATTCAATATCATGAATCAAATCAAGATCTTTATCTACATATGGCATCCAGTTTCATTTTCAGAGGTTTATTTATTTTGCAGGCCATGGTTGCTCGTGGGGATCTTGGAGCTGAACTTCCAATAGAGGAAGTTCCTTTATTGCAGGTAATGTGATGCTTAGAAGAACATGATACGAGTGTCATTTTGTTCACAATTGGTGAGATGTATGCAAGTTCTTCCATCAGATGATCTACATTGATAATGATTGCCATGGTAGATTTAAATTGGGATGCTAGGACAATGTAATAAAATAAGAGGAGTTTCATTAACTGTTGTGAATTTCAATTTGTAAGATCATACTGATAGTCATGTGCATTAACTCTTATTTTGCTGCTTGTACAATGAATTCTCAATGATGTTCTTTCTCATGAGTAATGTTACCTTTAATAAAGGATGCTATGGAGCCTGTTACAGTTCAACCATAGACACATGTTCACTGTATTATGTCTTTTTAAATTTCAAATCAAAGTTTTGTTGATGGAAGAGCCTTCTTCTTCAACATGTTTTTGATTTCCTCTTTGGATGGATCTATGGAAGCAATTGGCGGAAGCTTGGAGGATTTGTAGAAAATGATTTCAGCTGAGTGAAGTGGAGAAGGAATAGGTCTAGTGAGAGGTTAGGCCAACTCATTTGGAGGAGTCTAGGTAAGAGTCTAGAAGGAGACTACCCAAAGAGAACTCAAGAACAAGTTGGAGGCACCAATTTGGCATCACCTCTTTACTCATTCTAAGTTTAATTTTACAAGAACATGACACTCCTATTTATAACATGGTTGGACTTACAAAAATAGGTGGGAAAATTTGAATTCAAAACCCTAGCTAATAAAAATCCTTTCAAATGAGAGTATGACGTGTCACTCATAAATCCTCTGAAATGAGAGTGTGACACATGTCCACTCATGCTTTTGTTTCCAAAGTTACCCCTCCATGCCTTGTGCCATGTGTCTTGTGCCTCCTTCATGCTCTTGGACGTCTTAGGGTTGCATTGGGCTTAAGGAAGCTCAATTGTAACCTTAGATGGACTTCACTATCCTATGATTGCTTCTTCCTGCACCTCCAAGTGTTTTTAAGGCACCTCTAAAATTTTCAAATATTCCAAAACTGCCCCTTTTGTAATTATTGGCTTATTCCTAATTTTATTAAATGAATGAAACAGTGGAATTGGGAGGTGGGTGGGTAGAACATCGATGCAGAAATCGTTGAAGGTGGACGACGTGCGTTATCGGCGGCGGTGGAAGAGTGGGAGAGTAGCAGCACGGCAGAGCAGTGGTGGCGTAGCGTCGTGTGAGGTAAATTGGGGTTGGGTTCGATTTGTATTGCGGAATAGAGGTTCCGGAAGTCATTTTAGAATTTGGAATTGAGTTCCGGAACGAATGGTTCCGGAAGGTATTTTTGGGGGTGAGAATGTGTTACGAAACAACTAATTCCGGAAGTTGTTGATTGAGTTCCGGAACTGGGCATTTCGTAAGTCAATAATGGTGTTCTGGAGAACAGTTTCGGAACACCCCATTTCGAAACTAAAATTCAATAAAAAAACAGTCACCCCCAAATCACGAAAAAACACAATGAAATCGCCCAAATACACCACAAATCGTTCAATAGATCATGCGTACCTCAAATACTTCTCAAATATGTTGCTATTGATGCACTAGAGAACCAAATCGGCGAAGGCAGCGGCAAAACAGAATAACTGGAGGTGCGTGGAGGTGGCGGCAGTCGAATGGAAAGGGTGGAGGTGAGTGAAAAAAGCTATAAAGAGGATTTAGGGTTCAGGGGTATTTTCGTCTGCACACTATTATTTTAGCGGTACTTTGGAGAAGTTTGAAGATTTTAGGGGTGGCTGAAGAGGTGCAAGAAGAAGCAGTCCTATCCTATTTTAATCCTAATCTACCCATGGTCTAAATACAAGACTCAAAACCCTAATCTTCTTGGCCCAAATACAAGGCCTTATTATGCTATAGTACTAGGCCTATAAAACCCTAAACTACACTATACAGACAGATTTTTTCTGCACCCCAATACCCTCGTCCTGCACCTCCATAAATTTTGAAAATGTCAAAATTGTCCCTGTAAAAATGACCAAAATAACCTTCTGTTTTTTTTTAAAACAAAATTACTGAACCGGATGCCCTTCATCCAGTTTACAACTTTTTTCAAAATGTAAATCGGATGACGCCCCATCCGGTTTACATTTTGGAAAAAAAATTGTAAATCGGATGGGGGCCATCCGATTCACATTTTCATTTGCAAATGTGAATCGGATGGCTCCCCATCCGGTTCATATGAAGTTCATCTTCTCCGATGCAGATTCACCGTCAATGGCAACCCAATTATCAAATTAACTACCCTAATCATTAATACCACTCACAAATTGCTAATAAACATAATTTTTTTTTACTTTTCTTGTTTAAAGCTTTAATTCAGATTGAAGCAAATACGCAACTTCTTCTCCCAGATCTGCGATGCGAATGTTGCAAACTCTCACCCACACGCACAGATCACTTTTGTTGACGGTGAAGGTGAAAAAACAGATACAATGACTGAACTGGATGCTACAGTAAAGCAATGAATCGGATGCAAGCAAAGGGAGAATAAATCGGATAAGAGTGGTTAAGGAGGTTAATGGGGGTAGAGGGTATTTTAGTCTTTTACCATTTATCATTTAAGGACATGTTTTTATCTTCCACTGACCTATGGAGGTGCAGGACGAGGGTATTGGGGTGGAGGAAGAATTCGTCCACTATACAAATTTACAGACTAAAGTTAGGCCTATGAATATAAGACCTGTTTTTGCTAAAGCCCAGTCTTCTTGTATGCTCCTGACCATAACTCTAGTTATTGTTTTTGGTGCATTAGAGATCTTCTTCTTTGTGTTCCATGTCTTTTAGAGTGATCTCCTCAAAGATGAACTTGGACCCAAAAGACTAGTTGGAGGTCTAATCAGACCCACTCAGGCCCAAACTCATAGGAAAGTCTTGATCAAGGCTCTAAATCTTTTACCTCTTTATTCTGTAAATGTGGTGGTTGAATGGTCTGTCATTGCCTATGTATGAAGAAGGAGGTCATTAGATGTCAAGGGTTATCTTATCCACCATGTGATATGAAGAACCCTTGTGGACATATCAAGCTGTAAAAATCGTGTTGGGAAAATAAATCCAAATTTCAAAACGTTAATGGAAGTAGGTGGAAAGCCAAAAGGTGCATGTTTCTTGACCATTGGAGAATCTACTACCATAGTGAAAGTTAGTGGAATTGTCCACTTGGTTTCATTCATGATGATATCGTTATGAGTTTATTTCTATATAAAGTGATCATGCACCTAGGTGAGAGATGGTGGTCTTGTAATTGGATTGGAAGAGTTTCTCAAATTTCTCCAGAAGACATGTAGTGTTGTGATGAATGAAATACTTTGAGATGGTTATGTGGATGTAAGCAAGAGGTGTTGAACCACATAAATCCTTGTATTTCGTTATTTTTTCTTTGTGGTGTTGTTTTTGTGTTTCATACCTTTGATACTCATTATGTATGAAGGGAACTTTTTTCCCAACAAATTGTTGGCACCACTTAAGAACAAAAACGTAAGTCTTTTCCTACTAGGTAACTTCAATTACATGAATCACACTACATCACTGGACTCAGTTAAAGAGCAAATCCTTTGAAATATTATTCATCATAAGATATTTCTTAAGAACTTCCTCGTATCATCTACTCTCCTCATTGGTGCTTATAGTGACCTTTATTTGTACATGACTAAACTGCCTTAATTGATCTTTGTCCCCCTTTTCATCAATTGGTGTCACACCAATGTCTTCTCATATACAATGATTTCATATATTATCCTTTCTTGTGTATAATCTATCTTAACATTCTCATTTATGCTACAGTGCTACTCATTTTTCTTTGTTGTCCCTTTGAAGGCTAACACTTATTACCGTAGATTGTAGTCAGATGTCTAGCAATATGATAAACTTTTCCTTTGTGCTTGACAGGTCCTTGGCAATTCAAACAACCCTCGACGCTTTTCTCCATTTTAATTATCTAACTTGTATTTTGTGTATGACCTCCTCATTAATTTCCCTTTAACTTTGTAAAATGGATTCCAAATATTTAAACTTATAGACCTGTGGTATTATATCTTATTTTTACTTCCAAGTCATTTTCCTCTTGTTTCTTGCTATCTCTTGCTCCTACTTTAGCTAAACAATTCCTAAAATTGTTGGTTCCTACACTACAAGCTGCAACACCTGCTCTGCATAAGGCTTACCGTGACCACATTTTTGTGAGACAAATTGCAATATGAAAGGCTAGTAACTTGAGATTAGAGAAAAGCAGATCATTTTCTGCTGCACTGCAAGCTTCTGGGAGCATTTAATGCTATTGTGTCGTTAAGATTTGTTGTTTTAATACTTCTAGATTTAAAACTTTTTTTACCTATAAAAGAAAGTGCTTATTTGTGGCTATTGCAAGAAACCAATAAACTGAAATAGAACTTCAGAAGAGAAAATCTCTTCCTTTCCTTGTGCACAAGAGAGTAAAATTACTTGAAGACTATAGTGTTATTCTGACATACTAGTTTCAAACTGCACATACGAGTTTCAAATTGCACATACTAGTTTCAAACTGATGTTTTTGTTCTCTACATTAGTAGTTTTCTTTTACTATGCTTAATTCTGTGTTCTATGTAGTTCATTCCCTTTTTTTAATCAAGCAGGAGGACATCATAAGGAGATGCCAAAGCATGCAAAAGCCGGTTATTGTGGCAACAAATATGCTTGAAAGCATGATTAATCATCCCACACCAACAAGGGCAGAAGTCTCGGACATTGCAATTGCAGTAAGACAAGGTGCTGATGCTATCATGCTTTCAGGAGAAACTGCACATGGGAAGTGAGTTTGCTATTACTTGATGAACTTGTTTCCTACTTGTTTAAGCCTGTTCAAACATCTCTTCAGTATTCATATTTTACTATAATCAGGTAAAAGAAGAAGCATCATTAGAGAACCGAATGAAAGATATACAAGTGGGGGATATGATATTCTCTTAGGAGTAACAAATAGGAATGAATCTAAACTGAACAAAGCTTATGAATCTCTATGCATGTTCAACAAAGGGGAATTAGTTACCTTGATTCTCTATACTTGGAATCTACCTAGTCCATTACTGTTCAATAATTTGCATTATTAAATGATTTTCAGCTGTTTATGATTGGGAGACTTATCTTTTTTATTTTATGGAGTGCAATGTTTTCAGGAAGGAAAACATCATTCGTTATAAAAAGATACTTCTGTCCTAAATTGGCTACAAATCCCTAATTTTTCAGCCTTTTGAATTTGTTGTGGATTGTTGTAATTACTATAGAACTGCTTTTCATTTGAAAATATTTCATTCCTTTTTTTATAACTCGGTTCCATAGGAGGTCTAACCTTTTGTGTCTTGTGCTAAGGAATTTATGCATTTAATATACCTTTTTTTTCTATATTTTCAATAAATAAATTTAACTAAGAGGATTGCAACTGCTTCAGATTTCCATTGAAAGCTGTTAAAGTTATGCACGTGGTGGCTCTTAGGAATGAATCCACTGTTCAAAGTGGTGTTGCGTGTCCAAGCCTGAGTTCCCATAAAGTAACTCCTCAATTAAAAATTAGGCACTTTTGGAGTTCTATTTCATTTGTTGTAGAGGGTTTATAATTGATATATTTTATTATAAATTGATGATATACTAAAATCTAATTAATTTGTATTTACTTGTTGACAGAGCCATATGGGAGAAATGTTTGCTTTCCATGCGACAACAATGTCTAACACTCTTAATACCCCCACTATTGTTTTCACTAGAACAGGATCCATGGCTATTCTCTTGAGCCATTATAGGCCTTACTCAACAATCTTTGCATTCACAAATGAGTAAGCATTAGCAGGACGTGTTATATATATATATATATATATATATTATATAGACACACACATACACACTGTTCTTTTAGTCTTATATGCTTTACTCAGTAATGTTTCCATTCGCACATGTGTATATACTTTCTCTGTGAATGTGCTATTAATTTTTGTGCAACTATCCTGGAAAAAAAAAAAAAAAAAACTTGATGAAATTCTCCGGTACCATGGTTTGCCCTTACTACTTTTTCAGGAGGAATAGTACTTTTTTTTTTATGTTTGTAAAATAAATAGCTAATTTCCTGGGCTTTCAGCCTATGATGTATTAGCTTGAGAAAAGCTAGCTTCTCTCTTGACCAACTAAGTATTTTACAGATTATCCAATTAATTAAATTTACCGTGCTTTAGGTTTTATGTGTGAACTAAGCATAATTGTTGGGACAAGTATTTTTCTCTTTATCAAAATTAATGTTCTATAATATTTTTTCTTTATCACATTTGACTTTTCTGGTTGAGTTCCTCCTGGAAGCCTGCTAAATGAATTTTTCTCCTATCCTAGATGGATATCCCTTCCCCCTCTTTTTTTTTTTTTTTTTTTTTTTTTTTTTTTTTTTAAATTTTTTTTTTTTTGTTTTTTTTTAGTGGTTTTTTTTAAAAAATACCTTCCACCCCACCCAAAAAAAAACATCTAAATTATAAAAAAA
>Ga0099824_1002929_pt1 | contig 25005 bp, 8 predicted proteins | sample SiratrowhiteBW_FD_76837 | JGI IMG/M metagenome (GOLD analysis project Ga0099824, IMG submission 76837) | Root nodule microbial communities of legume samples collected from California, USA - Siratro white BW | ecosystem: Host-associated > Plants > Roots > Nodule | place: USA: California...
TTAAAAAGAAAAAGCAACCTTTTTTATTTTTAAGGAAAAATTGAAACTTTTTTTACTTTTTATCGCTTTTTTTTTCCTTTTTAAACTTTCCCCCCCCAAAAAATTTTTTTTTTTTTTTTTTTTTTTTTTATAATCTTATAACTACCTTTCTTTATTAACTTTATGAGCCACTAATTTTTGGCATCAATTGACTGATTTTTTTTTATGAATTTCATTTTTTTTAACATTTTCACGACTCAAACTTGAATATATATTTAAGGATTTTAAAACTTAATTCCAAATCATTTTTGTCAAATGAACCTATATTTAATCTTTAAAATACATTTTTCTTCTAAATAGTCCATAAATTAAACAAATTTTACAATTTTGTATTCAAATATTATAAATTATGCTGAATAATTTTCTATAGATTAAAAAAAAACTTTTAAATCATTCCTTTAATACTAATAAAATGTATTAAAGGAGAGACTAAATTGATGAGTATTTAATTTTTTTTTATTTTTCCACTATTCTTTTCTAATTTATTGTGTCAAGTAATTTCACCAATAACTTTGTTTGTGCATTTGCTTTACAAATTTTCTTACACGACAAAAAATCATAAACTTTTCTTACATGGATCATCTATATGTATATAAGCGTGAAGTCTTTCTCACAATTGTGTCAACTTATCTTGTTAAATATTCAATATTTATTCAATTTATATACTTTGATTATTTTAAGAACCATTCAAGAGAAGATAAGATTTGAATCAACAAAAAGATATGAATTTCTCATTTCCCTCTCTTTCATTCATTACCTATCTTTATTTCCTCAATAATTTTGATATTGTATGTCCATTATATACTCTTCTATTCTGAAGAACTTTCACACATCATAATCATTTTTCTTTTATCAGCAAAGACATCATAATTATATAGTTGTCATTCAAGGAGATTTGTATAGTATTAGAAAAATGACAAAGGAAAAATATAAATCTTTGAGTATTTTTATTTTATTTCTCATATATTTTTTGTATTTAACTTTTTTCTTATAAATTAAACATCTTTATTTTTTTTTTATTTTTCATTTATTTATATTCAAATTTCCTATTTTCATTTACCATATCTTCTTTCTTTCTAACAAATCCAAAAAAGTTAACTAAAGGACGCGCAAAGAAAAAGTTGTGGAAAATTTAAAGCACTCCCAACTTATTTAATTTCCAAACAAATGCATTTAAACATGCAAGAAATATAAAAGGCGTTAAATTCAAAAATCTCAAATTACAAGTGGAAGTGGAGATCTACGCGGATGCTTTGAGTTTGATTGGTTATACTTTTGTATAATTGTGTTTATCACTTTAAATCACTTCAATAAAACTATTCACGGGCCAAAGTATAAATAGTACTTTTTCAGGGAGTTGTGTTGTTACTCTTATTTAATATTTAAATATAAAATACTTTACTTCAACCTAATTTTAATTGAAATACATTTTACAAAGTCCAGATCTTATATGGATTCTCAAATGAATATATAGATTTTTTCAATTGATGCAAACTCAACAACGCTCCTTCTATTATAAATCAGAATCCAAAAGTACAGTACTCCAAGCCTCAGAGAAATTGAACCATTGTAGTACAGTACTCCATCTCCTTCTATTCTAAATCAGAATCCAAAATAATTTTCCAATGCGTTAGCCTGCAAAAAGGTTTATTATATATAAACACTTCAAACAATCACTGCAGTTTTGCTGAGACATTCTACAAGCTTTACCAAATGGTCATCTGAATAAAAAAACCATTTTTCATTGTTTGTTCACTAAAAGGCATGAAAAAAAAAAATGCACCGTTGTTCTTGGAACACGGACACGACCTAATCCGAACCAGTTGTTCTTCGTGGGTGCAAGTGGGTATTGATTTGTTGGGTAGTAACTGAAGCAGATGAGAATGTTCATGTTAATGGTATTTATGGTGATTAACCTATTCTTAGTCCTATTTGGTGTTTGGGTTTGGTTGCATTAGCTTAGTTGCGCTTGCATTTCTTGACTTGTGACGCGTATTCCAATTAACATGTGACTGTTATATCCAAGTTTGTTGACCCACCCAAATATGGAGCAGCCACAAAACTTCAACTATTAATTAAACACACATACTCAAAAAACCCATTCTCAGAGTTGACTCACACCCAAACTTCTGGATGTAATAATATATCACTACTGCTACACAAGGAAGCACTACAAAAGAAAAACCATAACCATTCAAGGAACAAACACTAAGAATCTTCTAACGTTGACTACGACATTTTGTGACACTTAACAACCATGTTTGTTAATTCAACATGCTTAGCTTAAGATCCCTCAATTGCTCAGTCATCGGAGCTTAATTTGTTCCCAGTCACATGGTAATGGTGTACAGGATAAGAAGTCTTCTCTTTGCCCGCTTAATAATCATATAAACTATTCACTGACTTAAGATACAAGTTTGATGATTATTAGTTTCGGAACGACTTTAAATTTCCAATTATTTGAACTAAGTTTGAAATAAATTTACAAACCTTGCATGTAGCATATCATAAAGTCCGTCTTAAATTCATATAACTTGTAATTAGTAATATCTGAGAACTATATATGCACATTTTTTTTAATCAATGCTCACGAACAAAAAAAATATATTAAACTTGAAGTGAAGATTGTGCATAATGTATAGTGTATAAAAGTAAAAGTAAATATTGGTAAGGAATGACGTATAGCAGTAGTAGTTTAGAGTATGTGTACGTTATGGGGAAATACGGTCAACCTCATGGGTTTGGGAGTGACGACATGGCTACGCAAGAAAGACGAAAGGGATGAAAGAGGTTGCTTTGCTACATAGTACACATGGAACCATTTGGTTAAACAACCCAACAATTTTCTCATTCTTCGCTTGAACCATCAAAATCACCATTCCAACTTTAGATATCGAAAAATAAAAGGGAAGAAAAACAAATGTGTTGCGAAGTCTTAGTTTGCAGAAAGGGACAAATGTGAAAGGGTGGTGGTTTCACAATGGTTGAAAGTTTGTTCACTTCACAGGTCGGAATTCCAAATTTCCACCTTCTTTTTAGAACAAATCAAATTGCTTCTACATGACACACGTAATGGAAGCTTCCTCTTACGGAGAGAAGGTGGACCCGGTAGGGAGACATAACACGTCGTTTCTACAATTTCATAATTAAACGCTTTTAAATTTATAATTTAAGAGGTTTCTTTGTCAATAAAAAAAAAACTTGGCCTTTTTTCTATTTCAGAGATGGAATATCATACTTTAAACGAATTAGAGCATCTCGATTATGCGTGTTTTATTTTAAAATTTAACCTTTTTTTTCGTTGTTACTTTTATTTATTTTTGAGGTTTTCTTGTGTGAGACTTTTAGTCATCGTTGGACATCAACTACTCAACTACCTAACCCCACCCAGTCCTATAATAACCCTCTTCTTCCCTGTTTCTCTCCCACAACCTCTTCCAGTTGATTCATCTTGAGAGGGCTTGTATTTGCTACAACCAAAACCAACAACAAAACAATCAATTTAGCTGGTTTTCAACACCCACTTACTATCACTTCAGATCTCCCTCCTTGTAAGCTGTCAGCAGGACCCAACAGAGAGATTCTAAAACTTTCAAGCACCCTTTTGAAGATCAGGCAAGAGAGGCAAAAGGGGTTGTGTAGTTAGAGCAACATGGTTGAAAAGTTGACGGTGGTGAGGCTTGTGTTGGCCATATCTGTGTTGAGCTCTCTCCTTCTGACAACCTCGGCACAGTCACAGACATGTTCGAGCCACACCTTCAGCGAGAACAGGGTGTTTGCCACGTGCCGTGATCTTTCTCACTTAAGCTCTTACCTTCACTGGACTTATGATCAGGCCTCAGGCAGGTTGGACCTGGCATTCCGACACACTGGAATCTCTGCCACAGACAGGTGGGTTTCGTGGGCCATCAATCCCAACAACAACCTCAATTCAGCTATGGTCGGAGCACAGGCTCTGGTGGCTGTCTCACAATCCGGTGGTGCCCCGACAGCATACACTTCTTCCATCCAAGATTACTCAACTCAGTTGGCAGATGGAAGCATCTCTTATCCTCACTCTGGCTTGACGGCCACCCGTCAGAATAGTGAGATCACCATCTATGCCACCCTCACTCTTCCAAACGGTACCACCAGTTTGGTCCACCTTTGGAATGACGGTCCTCTCTCTGGTTCTACCCCTGCAATGCATCCTTCGGCTAACACTCAATCTAAGGAAAGTTTGGATCTTCTTTCTGGTGCCAGTCAAGCAGGATCAAGTGGGGGTTCACTCAGAAGAAGAAGAAATGTAAGTACCTATTATTCTGCTTGGTTTCCTTAAGATAAAGATTTGTTCTACCATGGTTTGCCAGGGAGGTGTTTGGAATTTTGTTCTATTTTTAGAAAAAATGACCGAAGGATGTTGATTTGTTCAGGTCCATGGAATTCTAAATGCAATGAGCTGGGGGATTTTGATGCCCCTTGGTGCTATCATAGCTAGGTATTTGAAGGTGTTCAAATCTGCTGACCCTGCTTGGTTTTACCTTCACGTTACCTGCCAAACCTCTGCATACATAGTTGGTGTTGCTGGCTGGGGAACTGGTCTCAAACTTGGCCATGACTCAGCTGGTATTACTTACAACACCCATAGAACACTCGGAATCGTCCTCTTCTGCCTGGGAACCCTTCAGGTATGGCTTATCATATGAGATAATCTTCATTTATTTGTTTCCGAAGCCTCTTCTTTTGAATGTTATGGGGCTCACACAAACTGCCTCTTTTGCTAAATACAGGTTTTTGCACTGCTTTTGAGGCCAAACAAGGATCACAAAATCAGAATCTACTGGAACTTTTACCACTACGCCATTGGGTACGCCACCATAATCATCAGTATCGTCAACATTTTCAAAGGGTTCAATGCATTGGAGGCTTCCGTAGGAGATCGCTACAATGACTGGAAGCATGCTTACATTGGCATTATTGCGGCTTTGGGTGGTATTGCTGTGCTTTTGGAGGCTTACACATGGGTCGTTGTCATGAAGAGGAAGAAATCGGCGAACAAGACAGCACATGGCATCAATGGAACAAATGGGTATGGCTCTAGTGCACAGCATGTGTAGGGAAAGTGACCCAATAGACGCTGGATTTTTTGCTTCTGAATTCTATCTACACGAGTTTTGTTGTTAAACTCTTTTTCTGTCTGTATATTTGTTTACACATGGAGTGTGTTTAGGACATTCCCACTAGCTTAGAGTTTGGTTTTGATATGAAATTCTTTCATAGGATAGATAGTTAGTGAGTTCCTGCTATTTCAGAGGATACTTTGTATCGGTTTCCATATTTGTATTTATCTACTTCCATCTTACTCATTTTCCATTCCTTACAGTTTCAAATATCTTTTTTTTGTGTTATCTCTCTTTTGTGGTTAGATAAAGCTATTAAATTTTTCTCTGTTCTTACAATTTGGTAAAGTTTTTTTTGTATTGAATTGAATTTGATTCTGCACATTGGAATTCAACCGTTGAGAGGTGTGAATAAGAGCATAAATGCTATAAAGAATACAGCCTGGACATGACAAAATTCGGTGAACATTATTGACCTAACCTCTTTGGAATCATTTGAATTTATCGAGCCGAAGGGATGGATGCATTATGCTCTTTTTGTCACATTCCTTCCTCAATTGGACATTTGGACTTTTCTCTTCCTAGCTGGCTTTAAACTATTCCGTATCAGTCAATATTTAATACACCATGATCCCCTTTTTCTGAGAGTTTGAAAACCGAATCCGCAAGCAGGTGCGCACGCCATCTTATTTTTTATGTGCATTAAGTTGCTATTTGCATTTGTTCTATTATTTCGGCCAAACTTTTCTAAGACCTTGCGAAAAGGCCAAGCCACTAGGCACTATCCGTATCATAGGAAATTAGAAAAGAGTGACGAGTAATTGTGAAAAGAATCGCAGCTTAATCTAGACGGAAGTTTGCGGGATGTCTCTCACATCCCATGTGAATAGCATTAATTAAAGCGGTTGAAGGGATATATGGGATTTTTTCTGAATAACTTTTCCAAACTGTTATTTAATTGATATTATAAAACAACAAATGGAAAACTATCTTTGCCTACGTGATATTTGATAGAGTGGTGATTCACCTTCCCATGCTTACTACATTCATGTTGGAGTGGGTCATTTGCAATTGATATGATTGTCGTCTCATCAATGTTCGAGTAGACAAAAAATCCGTTGTCAGATAGCTTGAGGTGCTTCATAGTGTGTCGTTGCTTGTGATCCTTGCAACATATGCATAACATGATTAAAAATCAAGAGGAGGATCCTCCCTCAAAATCTCACTTCAAGCTTGGTTAATTCAGAATCTAGTCCAACCAAAAATGTTTGGTTTTCAGGCGAGTCATGGGCTTGTAAAGGGAAACAACATCGTCGGCACTTTCCTCTGTCCAAGTACCGACATAGTATCATAGAGGAAAAAACTTACTCCACCCCTTCAGTTTTAACCTGCACCCCATCAATTTCAAAAAATATCACAAATATCCTTGTTGTTTTATTTTAAATTTATTGAGAGGTATTTTCTAGAAATATTTCAAAAATAAAATACTTTTTGAATTATAAATTTATGTTCGAGAGAATATTTTTCAGAAATAGATTTTGGAAAATATTTTTTAAAGGGGAAATTTTATGCTCTGGAAAATATCTTCTAGAAAATCAAGTCTAAAAAATTTATTTTGAAATGTGAAATTTACATTTAATATATTCCAAAACCTTTCAGAAATTTTTTTATGAAACATAAATTACATTCTAGAAAATAATTTCTAAAACATTTTTTGAAAATATTTTTTGCAACCATTTTTTATGAACATAGAAGGTATTTTAGTCATTTTGCATGGATATGAGGTACAAAAAGTTTTTGTCTATCATAAAATATAAAACCACTTCTTTATAGCTAGCTAGTCGGTAAAGGCTTATCATTTTGCTTAGGCAATTGCTTCCTGCACACCTCATTTTTATTATATCCTTGAGTGTAAAAATGATTTTCAAAATTTATATTTCAGAATGAATTTTGAAGATGTAAATATCAATTCTAGAATATTATTTCAATTTGAATTTCAAAATATCTTCTCGAAAAACATATTCCAAAAATCCCATTCTAGAAACATGTTTACGAATTGTTTTTTCTTAACTAAATTATTTTTGCCCACCAAATTTCCAAAATCTCCTTTCCAAAAATGAAAAAAATAAAAGCTATGCACCCACACCTTACACCCAGTGACCCCGCAAACCATCGTAGATCACTCTAGGCATCTAAACTGCTAACAATAACAAAAACCCCTTAACCAAAACAAAACTTTCTTACTAAAATCTAACTCAAATTAACTTTAAATCAAACATAAATCAAATTTCACAACTTGCAATACGAGAAAAAGTAAATGGAACAGAAAACCAACTACCAACGCCAACAATACTGCACTACCTCCGACGAGAAACCATACCAACTCCAACAAATCAAGCGGCTGTCCAAAACTCTAACCTTTTTTATATTAACCTAGATGGATACTTGTGTCCTTTCTTCTCATTGGTTGAAACTATACTTCTGTCATATAATGTCTTCACAACCGCACCAAATTTCCGTTGCTATTTTGAGATGAATAAATCCATGCATTAAGGTTGGGTTCATATAATCGATAATCCAACTTTTTACTCTTATTATCAACCATCCATGTCTCCAACTTCAATTCTCCTAAAAAGGGTTTTGAGGTAACAAAAGTGCGGAAGTCAGAGGAGCACAAATGTACATCTCAGTGAATTGCCATCAGAGCAAAAAATTCTCATCATCCGAGATTATTCCAGATGCACAAGGGGTATTATTCGACACGACTTATTGAGCAATAACCCTTCGTTCAGGAGGGGTGTGACAAAGCTTTCTTCCATGGTCGTAAATAACTGGAAAGGAAGTTTTGGTAATAGTAAGCGATTTCCATTGGTTTAATGCAGCTAGGATACCAAGTGAAAAAGGATATTTTCTGAAATGTGCTATTTCACTAATACACGTACAATACACAAAGTGTTTACAAAACAAAACTTGTTTCCCGATTTTCCCAGTTAGAGTACCAAAAATACTTCAGACTTGTCTAAATCAAATCAACTAAACTTTAGATGAATATCAAGTCCAAGATTCTTGCCTAATTTCTTTAAGCTCAAACAATCACATTTTCCCCATCAAATTCTATTGTAGTTCTACTTTCACTAAAAGAAATATAGAAAATAAACGAAAAAAAAATGGTTATGAACTTGAGTAAAAATAACATTAATATATTATATCATTAGATAATTTTTTGTTAACCTTGCTACATAATTTAAATCTACCGTTTGTTTAACGGGACCGTTCACTACACAATACCGATGTAATATAAAAAGAGTGCACTTCTTTTAAACGATTTAAATTGATTTATTATTGCAAAAGAAGATTTATTATCGAGAACTCTGGATTCATATAAGAATTTTAAAATTCTGATAGTTTTATCAGATTACTTTTACAAAAAAAATGTAGAATCCTAGAAATTAATCGACCAAAAGGTAACCAAACTAGCAAAGACGGCTTATACAAGTTCTTGCCACTGATCAGTAGTAAATTTCCTCACGCCGTTTGGCGCAGAGCATCAACAAGTGCATCCTTTAAGAAAGGGTTGGAAGCTGCTACTCGCTGAGATGTTATGTCAAAATCTGCACCAGACCTGAAGCAAGCAAACATCGGATGCTGACGTAAGCATTAAATCTTTCCAACATATCAGCCACTGTTTAATAGCACAAATATTACTAGTCCTGAAGCTCCTATTGAATTGGACTCTCACATTGAGACTAGGCCCAAGAGGAATGTTAGCAAAGCAATCCGCTACAGACACTAGAATCACTTGGGTTCTTTTATTACAATTTAACAAATTCTAGTTTTATTAATTCTGATTTTTTGTTATGATGTCATGTTACTGCAATTTTTTTTATTCCGTTTCCTTTACGTGAGTGCATCCCAATGACCTGTATTATGAGTCCCGCAATTATTACTTTGATGTGAATAAGGAGAGAAGAATTCAGAATCAGTTTATTATTTTCTTTCTTTGGAGGTTCTCCTAGCTATCTTCGAATTCAAGGAATATTAGTGTCCCTATCAGTATTATAGCTTTCTAAAGTGCTAGTAAGTCAACTGTTTCTAGAACATGTCACAATGCTTGCCATCAAACAATGTCTGCATAAATATCCACAAGATGAAGATGCATGTGAAGAAAAAAATGGACTATGCACCTAACTGTGCGGAGACTATCTAGAACTTAATACTTAGTCCCTTCATAAAGAATAAGGATATCTAATCAAAGTTACTTACGGATCAAACACGACACCTCCAGCTTCTCTAACAATGACAGCACCACCTGCCACATCCCTAGAGAAAGAAAGAGACCTTGAGAATCACATTACCACATTGCCCAAGATTAACGTAGTACGAGATATTCATACCAAGGACCACCAAAGCCAAGTTCAAAAAATATGTCCAGTCTTCCACATGCAACTCCACAAAGATTCAGAGCGCAGGAACCACTCATTCGAAGAGATCTCACCTGATGTAGAAAAGGTGTGTTACGGAAGAAACAGTAATATCACCTTAGTCCAGTAGATTCCATGGAAAGACCCAACTTTACCTTGAAAAGCAAGCTTTTAATCCTATTGGTAGATTCATCTACAGTTTCTTTGTCACGTTTTGTTCCAGCCTGCTCTTTCAGAACAAAAGAAAAATGAGTTTCAAATTTGTCTTGATTCCGAAGACAATACATTTATGTGAATCTGATCCATAATGTCATTGTTCCAAGTTAGTATGAGATAACATTACAAACCAAAACGGAACATATTTGCAGTAAATAAGCACAATAATGTGGGTAAAACACAAAGAACTCACTGGGGATACAACCTAAAGCTGACTTAATACTCACAAGTTACAATCTGCTAAACGATCACATTGATCTTTTGGGACGTTTGCACACAAGGCCACTAGGGAATGGGAAACACTTCGTTGATGCAAAAAATGCATGAAAAGAAACATAAAATGGATTTCACACTGTAAACACAAGCTTGACTTACCTCAGTTGCAAGAAGAGAGCTAATCAGTTCAGTTTGTGACGATACTGTGAAATTTCAAGGCATAAGCATAACATTTAAATAAACAACAATCAATCAAAAGATAAACAACAGATGACACACCTTTGATAGGATTCCCATTCAAAAAGGCACCTTTTCCACGGATAGCAGTAAACATCTGCATACAACAATCCCAAATTTTAGTTTGTATATTATGCAACAGAGGAAAATTAATTAAAAATACTACAAAGTAAAAGATGTCATACGATTAAGACTAATTTACAGACAAATTAAAGTCTCATGTTCCTAAATGAATTAAGTCAATGTCTACTCCCAAACAAGTCTCCTATAAAATTAAGGACAGAGAAAAAAAAAAGAAAACAGAACAATTGATTAAGATTTGCCCATAAAATTCAATACTACCCTGTTTCTACATTTGGCCAGGATCCCAGAACCGCAAAGATAAAACAATACATAATTTAACATTGTATAAAATTTTGAATATTTCTAACGGAAATTTTAATTGTTTTATGGTCAATCACTTGTAAACCATCTGCAAGAGGGAAGACTTCTCACCTCATTAATAATTGGATTGTATACAACACCAACTGTAGGAGTTTTTCCAATTGTGAGACCAATGGAGACACAAACGAAGGGAAACCTGCACATAGTAGAATTATAGTCAACCAATATGGAAATATTAGGGTATCACAAATCCACTGTCACCTTAAACATCAGAATTGATTATTACCCATGCACAAAGTTAGTAGTTCCATCCAGGGGATCAACTATCCATGTGGGTTCATCTGTAAGTTCAGAAGTGCCATAGGTAGCTGTGGTTTCTTCCCCAATGAACTAAGAACACCAATTTCATAGAACTTTAAGAAACATTATACAGGCAAAAAAGAGAAAACAGTCACCCATCTTAAACTTGATTAATGATATGTACAGTTCAACCTTGTGAGTGGGATAGAGCTGTTTGAGATGATTAAAGATGAGTTCTTCACATGCTTTATCAGTTTCTGTGACCAAATCAACCTGTGCATCATGCAAAGAAAGTAAAAGACAGTAAGCAAATAAGTTTATTCGTACATGTTATTTTTAAAATAAGTGATTATTTTGATAAATTAAACAGATTTCTACCTTTCTGTGTTTGTCTAATCAGCTTATTTTAAAAATAAGAAAATCTTATGCACTTCTTAATAGGTGATTATTTTTAATTGATCATTTCAAAGACACTTTAAGTTTAAACAAATTGACCCATAATCTTTCATCATTTTTTGCCATGATAATGCCCATAATACTTAATTAAATTATTATCTGAACTTCTTTATAAGAAGATAGAACAAGTACACCAAACTTCTCACTTAATTTTCTCCTATGATCATTCATATTCCACCTTTTTGAGCTTGGTGAGTCTTTCTTGCTTAGACATTGATAAGCATTAAACAATTTAAAACAAAAAATTCAGAAAATTAATCAAAAGTGAAACCTTTGGTCCTATTTAAGATGCTAGATTTTAGCTTGATCTATACAAAAAAAAAAAAAAAAAAAAATTTTTTAAACAAAAATAAAACAAAATTAAATTACACCACTCCAAATATAAAAAGATAAAATTTAAATTTTACAAAAAAAAAAAAAAAAAAAAAAAAAAGTTTTCGAATAATACATGAAAGAATTTTCAGTTCACTCACTGCCATCTACAACTGTTATAACACCATCTACTCATCCCTCATGGCTAGAACAGATTATGACGTTATGTCAACAAGTGTATGACTCGATGTGTTAAGGTTTTGATCCCTACACATAACACTATTTTCAAGTTGTGTCTGTACATCAAAGAAAGTTTTCATATTCATCACTGTATGTGAAATCATTCACTCTTTGCCTAGTGATCAATTTAAACAAATTTCTATTTCTTTCTACCTAGCTTGAGAGTAGAATGTAAAAAGCAAAAGTGGAATGCTAAACGATAAAGTCTAGTATATACAATCATAAAATGTCACACCCCGGGCATGAAAATAAGACCTGATGATGAAACAAAAGTAAGGTGGCAAAACCAACCCACCATTTCCATGTTCCCCACTCAAACACTTCCTTACTTGCACCCCATTGATAATCAAGACTGAAGATCAGTTCCCACTCCTTAATTTTTGTTTTCCGTATCTTAATGATAATCTCTCAGGCACAGTTGTCAAAAAGGGATTCAAATCATAAATTGGAATACTTATTTCTGAATCATGAACTGTCACTAGTGGAAATAACACAAGGGCAATTCAGAAAATGGACAAAGATAAGAATATTCTGTTATGGGGAATGGATAAGTGTCAAACGACCCTGTGATTGTGGGCAATCAAAAAAGTGCAAAGATGAGGATGACAAATCCATGCATGCGGATTATGTGTGAGGTAGCAATTAGTTATATAGTATCTGAGAGGAGGGGAGAAAGTTACGGGCATTGTTGCATTTTGTTTCTTCTCTCTAGTGTCTTTGTAGTTGCTATTGCTGAATAGCAACCTTTTACTTCATTGTATCGCTACAATAATACAAACAGAGCTTTAACTGTAAACACCATTGTTCATTAATTCATTATTTCACCGCTTAAGTGATTTTTACCATATTATATGAACCAAATTGAATAAAGAATAGCAAGGATTCATGATCAATAACTAAAATATAATATATATACACACACACATAGAAAAACCAAATCTATATAGCTAGAAAAAACATTAAAAAAACTAAAGAGCATAGATCTAAGTGTGTTTCATATAAAGAAACAAAAAGAATTCTATATATTGTCATTTTAAAGTCGATAACTGATTGCATAACTAATAAGTGAAATATAAACTCCAAAAGAAATCATAATTCAACGAATAATAGTCAAAATGAACTTCAAACTAAGTAAGGGCTAAGTAGGGGGACGCTTCCACGCTTCGTGTAATATCTTAACAACCTCTTTTCATGGTGGCTTCACAGAAAAACAAACTCTTTCTCTTTGTTTTGACTCATTTTTTCACCCTTCCAGCACACAGCCAGAAATCAGTGTGCTCACACAGGGCTCAACGACCAAATAGAGAGATAATAACGGTAGCAAAATACAAGAGTTAAAGAATGCAAGCGACAATTGTAACTGCAATCCCAATTTTAAACCTTGATTGAAACTATAGGGTTTCAGGTAGAGAGGATAAAAAGGCAGATAAACGAGACTGAAGAGCCTGAAACAGATTTAAACTTCATGTGTTGTTATACATTACAATGTGATGATAGAACATTATCTTGGATTCTTGTTCATAAGATTCTCATAAACACGGAAAGTTAAATAAATTTCTCATAAGCTAATTTAGTTTATGCATAAATCAAAGAATGAAGCAAGAAAGGTAAAGGAAAAGAGAGAACGCAAGCAAACCTGTCCTTTGTGTTCCACGTGTTTGCTCTGGTAGAACCCTTTTCTTATAATCTGGAAAGCATGCGCGTACAATAGAGTAAGATACATAAACGAACGAAACGAAAAACGAATCAATGGAGAGATTTTGGAATGAAAATGAAGTGACCTCGCCAGCTTTCTCAGCCGCGTGAACCGCCGATGCGAGGAATTCCGAGAGCGAATCTACAGTTCAATTTCAGAGAGCAATGAATAACAATTAAGTGTGAGAGAAAGATAGATATTGTAGTGGATGGCACAAATACCATTGTCAATGTCAACCATTTCTTCTCTTCTTCAATTCTTGTGTGCCAGAGACAGAGACTCAGAGAGAAGAAGGTCTTGAAATGAAATGATGGCTGTGCTTCTGTTCTTGAGCTTGTTCTTGCATGCACCCCGCTAACTACCCTTCACTACAACACGCTAATCATGCGGATTATTAAATAATTATTAATTCAACAACTGAAAAAAATATAATAAAATCATTTTCATGATTTTTTTTAAATCTTCATTTTTCTTTAGAACTGAACTTCTATAAACTATGCAGTCTTCAATTTCTCTTTAAAATTAATTCAGGCATATTGAATATTCGAATTGCGATAGTGAACTCGAAAAAATCTTAATGAAAACTGCATTTTTTTTATTTATGTATGTCCTAAAAATATAAAAATATCTCTGAATAAATTGATACAGATCTGAATAATTTTGAATACAGTATAATGAAAAGGTGATTTTAGAATCTAAATTTATTGCTAAGCAAGCAGTGGCGAAAGGCATATGGAATATGCCGGAGATTATCCTGATGCTTTGATTTGGTTCTGCACCACACACTTTTGCAGGTTCCCTAGTTATGTCCAAATAGGTACCAAACATGTACCTGAAGAGGGGGAGGTGATTAGTACCCTTATCTCATGCTCTTCTTTTATTGTTTTGTAAAAGCCTCCTCTAAAGTACCAGCCACACATGAAGAGGCCCACTATGAAAATTGTTGCAAAAATAGAGAAAAAGGCAGATCAATGTATACTTTAATGGATGTGATGTGAACCTGAAGAAGTTGACTGCTACCTCTACACTCCAAGAAATGCAATTATGTATTCCTTTTTTTGGAGCTTAGGTTGGAAATTGAAATTGTGTTATTTGAAATCAATTAGCATTAAGAAAACAAGTAAGCAACTGAATAAAGCCTGTAGAGAGTGCAAACTGCAGACAGACACCCAAACCTTTCAACTACAATCCCCTGCTTCTCACACTCAACTCCCTCCTTATATCATATCATTGCCTCAATTATTTCACAAAATCCCACGACCACCCACTTTGACCTGGATAATTTTAAAATAAACTATGTAACTCATCAATTTATTTTTCCTTTTAATTTTCATGTTGAAATTACCACTATTTCAAGATTTTATGTAATTCATTTAAAAGATGTATTTAAAAACACAATTTTAAGTATGCCTTTCAAATTTAGGGTGAAGTTGTGCTTCGAAACATAATTTTAATATTTTTATTTAACAATAATTATAGATACAAATACAGTTTTGACTTGTTATATTTAAACTAAAATTATGTTTGTAAACAATATTATAGTGAAATTAAAAACACTAAGACAGGGCTTACAAACACAAATTTACCATATTTTGGAAGAAAAAAAAAACTAAAATTGAACTTCTAGACCTCACTTTTTAAATAAATTAAAAAAAATAATATTAAAATCTAGCTACAAAACTAAACTTTAACATAATAATAATAATAACAACATTAATGTAAAACTACATCATTACTTGGCTGATAAAGGTATTATCTCCATAAACTTTACTACAAATACTTTTCAAGATAAAAAGATTATATTAAGGATTTTGATATGTTAACACTGTCACGTGTCATAATAATCAAATGACAACCTAAAGATTTTGATATATTGATACTGTCACGTGTCATAACAATCAAATGACAACCTAACATGGCGTTTAGGGTTAGGAAAGTGTTAATTTGTCATTCACATTCACACCGTGTGTCTTCTTGCTGCTTATGTGCCTCTCTGCCTCTCAGTCTCTCTCGGTTTCTCTTTGCCTCTCGTGTGCTTTGTCCTTTGCGCTAAGGTTTTGTCCTTTGCGCTAAGATATGTATTCGTCGAGTTTATAGATCTGTGTTCGTCGAGTTTGTAGTTGTGTGGCAGCGTTGGCTCTGTCTTTGCGTTAAGATCTATGTCTCTGCCGCTGCCATTTTTGAAAGTAGTTCATCTACACGTTCTAGATTTTTCGTGATTGATTCTTCTTTTCCTGGTAAGAAATTAATTTTTTGATTTATCAAATCTCTTTACATGTAGTGGGTGAAAAAGATAAAAGTTTAGGGTTTCGTGATGTGGTGTGATAGAGAAAAATGATAAAAGTCTAGTGTGAAAATACCAAAATTATCCCCAATGGTGTATTCAAGACATGTTATTGGTGTTAGCAAATGTGTATAATTTTAATGAACTTGTTGAATGATCTTTTTTCTTATTTATTATGCTAAATTCAACTTCTACCATAAACTAAAATCATGTCAACCCCTGAACAAATTAAATGAGAACATACTTTAGGAAAATTAATTTTAACTTCTTATTTTCGTTTTCTAAAAACATTATAACTAAGATTGGGTAAACAGTACTCAAACCTAGTTCAGCAGCTACAAAGTAACAAAAGATCACCCATGAGTAGATTTAGTTTATCGAAAATTGTAAGATTATCGCATGACCTCGCACAGCTAATTTACACCCCATCCTCAAATACTTTATTACTTACCCCTACAAAGACATAATAAACCGCATGTAGCTCATTAAGCAATTTATTTATCTACAATTTTTAAAGGACAGTAATAAAATTACAGCAAGAAAACATCAAAGTCTGCATGAAATTATAGTCCCATCATGATAAAAACTAAGAACAATTACAATACACAATTCGCTAAAGTGAAATGCCACATTGCAACATGCTACTTAAGACAATTTGCACTTCAGGTGCATTGTTCCCTGGGTTAAAGAGCTTCGATTTCCTTCATCACTTGAGCTTTGTCAGCTTCAAATTGTTCATCCTCTGCACAATCACAACAAATATGTGATCACGAGAAACTAATAATTGATACCACAAATGCAACTAAACTATCAAGAGGTGGCATCACTTACCTTTGTCAATTTTGAAGTCTTCCAATAGTCTCAGCATCTTACTTTTGTTTGCAACAAATATACTGACGATATCAGCTGGTTTATGTTGGTTAGCAGCAAATAACTGATACCACAAGCAAATATCAATAAACACGTGACTCTGAAAAGTCGCTTCCAAATGTGTGCTATAATATTATTATAGTAATACCTTGAAAACATGAAATGCTTCAATCTGTATGCTCTTGCTTGACTCCTGTAGAAAGAAATCAGTACCGACCATTAGAATCCACTTTAAACACGTACCAAGGTTCTTAAGTTTCCCTCTAAAAACAGTAAAATATATCAAGTATGGATAAGGATTGGCAGACACAGACAGGAAGCACACAAAAAGGCAAGGCACGCAATAGGAGATGCATTTAAGTTTTGTATAAAGGGCTCATACTCTTAGAAGATTCATTAAAATCCTCAAGTTGTCTCTTGAGCTCACATATCGGGTCATTACTGCTGAATTTGATCGATCAAGTAATATATCTCCCAACAACTGTGTACAAGAAAGAAAAACTCAGTAATACATACATCATATTAAATAGACAGCAGACTAAAGACCAAAACTACAACATTCGGGACTTTTATTTTTCAGGAAAAGTCATAGGTCAAATGAAACTACAAATGGATGCACGAACAGGAAAATATACTATACGAAGGAAATTCACTAGGAAAGTATCTGCTGACTAGCTGTGATACTTTTGTTTACAATTTTCAGCAAAATTAGTAGGTCAAATGAACTACAAATGTATACACAAACAGGTGAAGGCTTCTCAAATCCAAATTTAAGTTTTCAACAGGCAAAAATTATAGTTGAGATCAAATTTAAATTTATATGGACAAACCAAAAAGAATATATAGAACCTTGACAGCTTGGCGCCTTGTAATATAATTGGAAGATTCCAGCAGCTTAGTGTTATATTCCGCAAAAAACTGAAAGCAGCAATAGCAAAGTATTAGTTGATAAGTAGTGGCCATTAACTACTTAATAAATCAGGTATAAAAAAAACATATTAATATAACATCACAACTAGTATGTAAGCATCAGAAAGTTTTAAAAAAGTAATATTTAAAAAAAATCCCTCTATATAGTGAATAAACATGCTTGTGTAGTTAATAATAATATAAAAAATTAAACACATGGTTAATAACCACAAACAAATATGGCTGTTTGATAGAAAATATGTTCATCCACAATGCATGCAGAATAAATTTCTAGAAGTGCATATCTTTTATCAGTTCAGAAATCAATACTTAGAAGTTAGAAGCAGAGAAACAAAAAATATAAATCTACTAGGACATGTCATATGAATGAAAAGGATAAAATCTAAAATAGTAATCAGAACTTGAGTTTCTAGAATCGTTTTTCAGTTTATTAGGCATTAACCTGTCAAAACTCTATAAAACTAAAAACAAAGTCAATGTCATGTTCTTAGCACCAAATTATAAGCTGTTATATGAGAACCTTTATCAATAAAATAAAATATCACTTATACATATTATTTAGCAATAGAATGTTAGGAAAAGATAAAGGCAGCATAGAAGTGTATAAATTAAAATTGAAATGATACTTTATACACAGCTTGAACTTTGAAGGGGGGCCCTACCCATTCATAATTCTTGGAAAGGAATTCGGCTACAGTAGATTTATGTCTTGTCAAGAGCTCCTGAGACAACAAAAGATTATGTGGCGCAAACTCTGTTGAAAATATGTGAATTGCACAAAATAAGAAATTTGTAATCACAAGTTCTTCAACACGAAATGCACCTTAAAGGTAGCCGCAGCATCCGCAGCAATGTCAAAATTTGGGAGTTGGATATAGTCAAAGAATTTCTTCATACGAGGTGAGTTGAGAACATATCTGATATAAAACCATGAAGAATTAAGCACCACTATAGTTATGATGAGAGGAAAAATTATATGTCCTGTGTCATTTTCCCTTTTCTAATTCAAGTGTTCAGTTACATGAGCTTCACGCACAGCACCATTCTCATTTGGCATGAATCTAGAAGGGCAGTTGCATGAAAAGTACATGACTAGGAAATGCAGTACTATTCTAACATAGATTACAACCCTAACAGTAGTTTCTAGCAGTCACCAATCATTAATAGCTTTGAGCTTGACAGCACACACAACAAAATGAATTTATCACATTCTTTTCCCTTACTTTGCAACAATCTGATGTCTTATGCACTCCCTCAGCATTGCACCATAGTGTAAAGCCATATCTGTGTTTTCATAGCTGAAAGGCAGCAATTGTTAGTCAGTTGCATACTAAAATTATAATCAATACCAGGGTAAGCATCACTTATTGACAACCACAGTCAGAAACATAAGAAATAACATAGGCATCGGAATATGTTAAGCGAATAAGACATACAAGTCACCAAACTAAATTTAAAAATCACCAAAATCCAGTGATCAGGACATGAGATTATCATGTCTAATTTATTAAATACTCAACTTTCAATGTTGCCCAAAAAGATTTATTTGCATTCATTTGATTAAGCAGAAAAGTCCACCATACTGATTGCAAAACTTTCTAGAACTAGAATCAAGAAACCAAGAATGTCATCCAATGTTTTCTTACCCAACTATCAAGACATCCATAAGATCCAGATTTTTCTCCAGGTAATCAGATGCAATCAACTTGAACTGAACCTGTTGCCTTTGTAAATTTGCAACAACTTGAGTGGCATCTTTTCTGGCCTGCAAAAGCCCACAGTCTCCAGGTTAGCAACTAGTAAACAATCACAGTACAACATCTAGATAAACATGTGATACCCTGCCCAGATTTTTAATTTTTAATAAGCATATCCATCCTACAAAGGGTAACTAACAACTTCGACCTGAGGAGGTCTCATAAATTTCATCAATACCTCCAAATTCAATTTTGGAAGACATTTGATAATCAGTCGCAAAGTGTCCTCCTTAAAGAACTCCTGAGTCAACTGTGCGCAAGCTTCAGCAACTGGTTCAGAATCACTGTTTCCATACAGGATTTGCTTAAGCTCCCTGATGTTTTTAAATAGCTCGGACATTTGCTGTTAGATGGACCACATAAACATCAAATTTGCTTTTAGATGGACCACATACACATCAAATAAGAAGGGACGACCGCACACAAGAAGCCAAGATCCAATAAAAAATTATCAAACAAAATAACTGCGTCAGTTCCAATTTGCTCACAAATTTCACTATAGCTCTGATGCATGTCAAGCTCAATTGCATTCCCCCCTAAGTTCCACCCCGCCAAACCAAACAAAAGAACAAAATTTGCAATATTAAAATCAAAGCATTAACAATCAGCAATTGAACTATTAAAAAGCAACTTTACACCAACTACAGTTTAATCATCACTCCAAACTAATACTCTAGTGAGAAACAACAACATCGAATACAATTTAAAGAATGTCCTAAACAACATGCATGGATTATCGTGATTCACAAATCAGGCTCCGCTTAAGCATTGGAAACTCAACCCAGAACTTCTTGTTTATTCTATTTTTCCAGCTAACAAGCACAATTACAGAGTTAGTTGAGATCAGACTCAGGCAAAAATAAGCAATTGAAAAACATAAAAAGAAAAATAAAAAATGCGATCTAAAAATAAGAGAACAAGGGAACCTTCTCTTCTCTCTTGCTTTCGCGGGTTTCAGAGTTCCGATCAAGGACGAGTAGAAGATCTCTGGTTTGACGCACTACATCTGCAGGAGTGCGAGGTTTAGACTTGAAGAGACCCTTCATCTTCTCACAGTGCTGCGTTTAATCTTCACTTTTCTCTCAAATCACACACACTCTGGTTAGGGTTTGTGATCCGCCTAGAGTAGAAGGAAGGGGAAAATAAGAACAAGATGAATCTGGATATTTTAATTATTTTCAACTATAATGGTTATTTATTTATTTATTTATTTTTATTAACGTCTGAGATTTTAGTGGAGAATTATGGAGGAACTGAAGATGAATAGAAGAAAAGGATGAGGGAGAGGATTGGGATTGGACCTAACACTGCTACCAGAAAAAACAACCCTTTGGTAATTCATCTCACTTTTATTTACTGGCTCCAGTTTCAGCCAAACAGAAAATACTCTAATCTCGCAAAACTTAACTTACTATTATAAAAACTCTACTGCTGTCACATGCAACCAAATTAACAAAACTACACTTTCCATCACTGTCACTTCTAATATTTTTTAATAAATAATTTCCAATGTAATCAAATCTTAATATATATATATATATATATATATATATATATATATATAAATTTCAAAATGATACAAATTATGTTTATTTTGAATTAGTTTGCAAGTTTGTTTTTATAGAATAAATAATTATAATTGAAAGAGAATATATTAGGTGAGAGATAATGTGAGTTATATAGAGTAAAAGATAATATAAAGTTATTTCGAGACAAAAAATAATTAACAATATATTTTTTAAAACTAAAAGATATATTGGCTTTTATTATTAAGATAAAAAAAATAGATAAGTTAACTAATAAAAAATGTTTGGAGAAACATATATGTGGATACAATAAATACTAAATTTAAAAAAAAAAAATCTTAAAAACAACAAATAATCTGTCCTGTTTATGTTCTTTTAATTTTAATTTAATGTTTTTTTTTTCTTTTTATAGACTATATAGATCTATTTTTGAGTTAGGGAAAATCAGGCTAAATATAACCATATAATAACATTTACTTAAATTGAATTACAATAATATTTTCAGAATCAACTAATTAAGGAACTGATAGTGTACAGTAGAAGACTTCATGATAAAATAATATTAATCATAAGTGAGTGATAGTTTAAAAATAAAACAAAGAGACACCTAATTACCAGGTTTAAATAACAATTAAAAAAATATTATGAATTAAATTAACTCCCATTCAAGTTGGAATTACTGTGCATATTTGTTCATCCACTCAGTATGTGTGAATCTGTTTGGTTGCATTTTCTTCACTCTTGATTTCTTTTATTTATTCATTATTCCTCTTCTTCAATGCATTGATCCTTCTAGCTAAGTTAGTTTTGCAACAAAGGTTGTTTGTTATTAACTTGTTTCTATGGAAGCCTATCTCATAGTAAGTGTCCCACCAAATTTAACGTAGTCAATTTTAGCTAAAGTATTTTGAACTAAAAAATTCATTTCCTCTGTTTTTTTTACTTTGAACAACAAAGAATGAGCAGGACAAATTTTCTCAATCAATCTGTCTTTTTGTTTTCTTTTTTTAGATTTATTGATTGTTGCCTTATGTATCTTGAACATATTTCTTATTTTAATATGAGTCTTTGGTATTCTAACAACAACATTTAATGTTATAAAAAGCAACACTTTTTTTTTTTATAAAAGACCTATTACTGAATTGTTTAATTTCAAATCCTTTTGGTCTTTAGATTAGTCCATGTCTTAGATTAGTTAATTATTTTTTTTTTTCATTTTTAGTGTGAAAGCGTGTTAGGCTCCTGAATGGAGATGTACAAAAAAATTATACAAATTCTATATCATTAGATTTAACATGATACTCCTCTGTATATCAGCTTTCAATTTGTGCTTATTATATCATGTATTTTTGTTTGATAGATGGTGTAAATTTGGCATACTGGTAGTAGTTTTCATCTCCCATCTAGTCCTGGAAAAGAAGCTTTGCAATATATTATTTTTTTCTTTTATTGACAAATTGTAGAGTGATTCCAAAGTTTACATTAATAAGAATTCCTATAAATGTTATTCTAGGAAAAACTGATTGGAAGAATAAGATTCTAATTATTCATGATTCATGAATGGATGTATTATTCTTAATTAATTGGAGATATACATACAAGGGTGCAAGTGTTTTTAAGTAATCCTTTAAATTTGACTTGAGATTAATTTTATTATTTAGTATATCCCATCAAGGTGAGTTGTGTAACTGTTTTATAATTATAAATTTAATAAACTTATCTCAATATGACTATATAAAAAATATTATTTATCTAATAATTTTATATTATATTATATTAGCATTATTTATTTATGTATTACAAATATTATTGTTTTATAATTAGTAAATAACAATGGAAATATTTATTTTTTTAATGAATACATTTTTAAAAATAATTAGATTGAATTCAACTCAAACAGAATCACTTGGCTATAAATTGTGTACCTAATATTGGAATCTTATAATGATTCTTTGTGATTGTGAAAGTGGATAAAATACTGAAGTTGTTGTGATACTTAACACATATTTTCTCCAAATTATATTTTTAACTTTATTTATCCGTGTCAAACTTTGAATATATATTCAAATGACATAAGGCATAGGTATTTTTTTAATCACTCAATTAAGAGACACAGGTCATTGTGGCCTCTTATATTAACTTTTTGACGATGTTATACTATACTAAATTCTACTTTGTGAATATATATAATTAAAAGAAAAAAATGTATAATGAAAAAAAAACTTTTTTTATACCTATACAAACAACCGAAATTATTTTTTATGAATTAATTTTAATTTTGTGCAGGAGTCAATTTTTTCATATTTTTATTTGTAGAAATTTTTCCAAAAACATAATATTATTCACAAAGTTATTGATATAATAGAATAATAACCAGTCAAACTATTTGGTAACTCATTATTGATATCAGATTGATGATTGGTGTAATTAATGCAATATATATCAGTTGTTTGTTTTTAGGAGTGGATATTAGATGGATCACTTTAATATTTTTTTATGGTATGCAAACTTAACTTACCTGTATAGCTGTAAATTTGTAATGTGAAACTCCTCCAAACAAGAGTTATATCTCTTCCCCTTCCAACTTAATATTATCTTTCTCTAACCTTTTACAAAATATGAAATGAAAATTATGTCCTCAATTTTAAAAGTGTAAAGACTAAATTAGTTTTTACTTTTTTATTCTTATATTCGGTTCTCACATTCGAAATCTTTATTTTTATCTATTTTTATCACCGTTTGAAGCTTTCATGTCGCTGTACCTACTGTTGTCTTCATCCACTTCACTCCATACCAGGCACATATATGTATATGCATATATGTATATTTGCATAACTGTGAAGAAAAGACATTTGGTTTACAGATTCAGCATCTGTTCACAGATTCAACTTCCGTTTGTTTTCATTCTTCCAAGTCTTCGATTAATCCTTCAAACAATCAATAGGTAAGTAATTTTTGGTGTTTATTAGCAATTAGTAAGTGATATTGTTAATTAGAGTAGTTGATTTGGGGTTTGGGACGCTGTGGACGACGAATAAAGAAATTTTCCGATTTGAAGTATGAGAACCGAATGGGTTTCATCCGGTTCTTGTTTTGATTTGGAAATGAGAACCGGATGGTATCCCCATCCGGTTCACTAGCTATCCAATTGTCAATTTTTTCGTAATGTGAACTGATGGGAGTGTCATCTGATTCTTACTGTTTTGTCAGTAAACCGGATGCGTGTACCACAGTTGTGAAATTAAAATTTTACATTAGGATGCATGAAGAGGGTGCACGAAGAACTTGTTCTATTTTCTCTGCCAACTATTTTCTCTCCCACAAAACACTATTACTTAAGTACAAACACTGTTACGTAAGTACAACCCAAATTTCTTCATCAAAATCTTGCATCTTTCTCTCGTCTTTTCTTCTATTTATTACCTTCAATTTTTTTAGCCTCAGCATCAGCATTCTTCCATTCCCATGATCCTCCCTATCATCATGGGCCTCCTTCTTTTCCTCCTTCTGCCATCATATGAATTTGTTTTTGCTTTCAAGTTAATTGTTAATTTATTATTTATTTACTTTTTTTTATAGAAATTTAGAATTTAAGTATCTTGAAGTTATACTTATGTATCAATAGGTGTGGATTGTAAAGATTTATATTGATATGATGTAATCTGTTTTACAAGTAATTGTAACAATAATACTACTTTAAGATATCTCAACTTTATATATTTATATATTTGTTTTATATATTATAATTGTACTTTGAATAGTTGTAATAATAATTTGAATTTAAGTTTATATTTGTATATACATTAATAAAAGGCTATAGGTTTTAGAATAAATTGATTTGACGAAAAGCATAAAAGAAAAAAAATTGTTCACTCATCACTATTTTTGGTGCCTAGTTCACATAATTAGAAAGTGAATTCTAATCATCTTTCTTGTATTCTCATAACATGATTTCTGGTTAATTAATATGCCCACATTTCATTCATAACTCATTATTTCATCTTTTTTTAAATTAATTTAAA